>ERZ777003.72-NODE-72-length-187195-cov-18.019151_pt1 | contig 187195 bp, 128 predicted proteins | sample MGYA00374956_ERZ777003 | MGnify/ENA primary metagenome ERZ777003 (study PRJEB29302, sample SAMN06268252) | bioreactor metagenome | isolation source: Joint BioEnergy Institute, California, USA | place: USA:Joint BioEnergy Institute, California, USA | collected... | reverse complement strand
TAACACGGCTCCGGCATCGCCTGCGGATAGCCAAGCGGCTGCCGCAGGGCCCTACGCGGCTATGGGCATCATGGTTGGCGAGGTAACGCCCGAAAGTGCCCTGGTTCAGGTGCGGCTGGCGGCCACGCAGCACCTGGTCGATGGCGACGTGCCGGGGGCCCAAGGCGTGGTGGAGTTCATGCTGAGGCCTGCCGAAGCGGCTGAAGCCGCCACGGCCAGCGAAGCCATCACGCAGGTGGTCGACGCCAAGGCCGAGCGCGACTTCATCGCCCGGGCTTACTTTACCGGATTGAAGCCTGGCACCCGCTATACGTGCGAAACCCGGATCGGTCGCGATAAGGATTCGCTACGGGCGGGTCCGGTCGCTACGTTCCAGACGTTGCCGGGGCCAGATCAGGCGGTGCCGGTAGCGTTTGTGGTCGTCACCGGCATGAACTACGCCAAGTTTCATGGTGATAGCCGGATCGATCGGCAGTTGCACCTGTTGCAGAACAATACCGAGTTGCCGCCGCCTTACGCGGGGCCCGATAAGGACCAGGGCTACCCGGCCCTGGAAACGATCCTGGGGATGAAGCCGCATTTCTTTGTCGGCACCGGCGACAACGTGTATTACGACACGCCCAAGGAACCTCGGGCACAAACTGAAAAGGAGATGCGGCAGAAGTGGCACGAGCAGTTCGTGCAGCCGCGTTACCTGGCGTTGTTTGCCCAGGTGCCTACCTATTGGGAGATCGACGATCACGATTACCGGAAGGACGACAGCGACAATAGCGGCGATTACGAGCCTTCGCCGGAGTTGGCCAAGAAGATCATGCTGGAGCAGTTGCCGTTTGCTCCGGCCGATGCCGCCGATCCCAAGACGTATCGTACGCATCGCGTCAGCAAGGACCTGCAAATCTGGCTGACCGAGAATCGCTGGTATCGCAGCCCCAACTCCATGCCCGACGGGCCCGATAAGACGATCTGGGGACCGGAGCAGAAAGCGTGGCTGAAACGCACGCTGGCGGAGAGCGACGCCACGTTCAAGGTGCTGATCTCGCCCACGCCGATGATCGGGCCCGACGACTTGCGCAAGACCGACAACCATTCGAACGTCGGCGGCTTTCAGCACGAACGCGATGAGTTCTTCGCCTGGTTGAAGGAAAGCGGCGTGCTAGAGCGGAATTTCTACATCGTTTGCGGCGATCGGCATTGGCAGTATCACTCCATCCATCCCACCGGGGTGGAGGAGTTCGCCTGCGGAGCCTTGATCGATGAAAACAGCCGCCCTGGCCGCAAGCCGGGCGATCCCAAGTCGACCGATCCCCAGGCCCTGATCAAGCAGCCGTATCTCCAGGATCCGCCCTCGGGAGGTTTCTTGTTGATCCGGAGCACGCCGGCCGAGGGCGAAACGTCGGCCCAGTTGACGCTGGAGTTTTACGACGACCGGGGGCAGCTCCTGCATCGCGAGGTCAAGTCAGCCGCGGGGAACGGCCTGTAACGGCCGTTGGTTGAACGCCCTCGGACGCCTGGCCGGGCCCGAGGTGTGCGGTTTAAGCACGTCGTGCCCAGCCGCACACTGCCCGAGCAACGTCTGGGCGTAGTACACCCCTTGTGGAACGTGTCCCCACGGAGCGGGAACCGCCGCTACGGCTTGTGCGTATTTTCACAGTTTTGCGAGGCCTTGCTGGGGGGCGCTCAAGCACGTAAGCGGTGTACTACCAGGCCTTTCCAAAGAAGGCCCGGGCGTTGGCATGGGCCTTGCTTTAAGGAGAGTTGCGGTCCGTGGCGCAACTGAGCCGCACACGTCAGCCCGGCCGCAAGCGGTTCGACGGCACGTGCGGCGCACGGCGCGTTGTCGCCGCCAAGCTGTAAAGGAGGGCTCCCATGACGGCCAAGAAGATTCTGTTCCCGACTGACTTTTCCGAGTGCAGTGATGCCGGGCTGGAGCATGCCACGACGTTGGCACGCGATCTGGGGGCGACTCTGTTGATCGTGCACGTCGAGGAGCCGCCGCTGGCCTATGCCGGAGGCGAGATGTACTACGGCGTGCCGGAGCCTGACACCCGGGCTCTGGAGGAAATGCTCAAGAAGATTCGCCCGACCGATCCCAACGTGCCGTATGAGCATCGCCTGGTGGTCGGCAGCCCTGCCCATGCGATTTGCGACCTGGCCGATGAGGAAGGCGTCGACATGATTGTGATGGGCACGCACGGCCGCACCGGGTTGCGGCGTCTGCTGATGGGGAGCGTGGCCGAGCACGTGGTCCGCTGGGCGAACTGCCCGGTATTGACCTTCAAGATGCCGCACAAGGACGCGGCGGCCGAACGGCCTGAGAAGGCGGAGTCGTCGACCTCTTAGTTTCGGCGGCCGATTGCCGCGGCCCTCACCCAGGCAGGTCAATCGTTTCGCCGAGGCGCCGGCGGCGTGGGCCTCACTAGCGCGTCGCCGGCGCCTGTTTACTCCCTCGATGTGCGATGTTGCCCGCCAGGCTTAGAAACGGGGCGCAAGCTATGGAACACCTCTACGAACGATTGCAGGAACTCAAAGTCGCCGACTGCATGAACACCACGGTGGTGTTGATCTCTGTGAACCAATGCATGCACGAGGCGGCCCAGCTGCTCCGCAAACACGATATCAGCGGCGCTCCGGTGGTGGACGAGCACGGGCGATGCGTGGGTATGCTCAGCGCGTCGGACTTTGTTCGCCGCGAGGCCGACGAACGCAACGGCATGCCGCCCTCGGCGTATGCCAAGGCCGAACGGGCAGAGGATGCTCGCCCGATCCCGCTTGAAGTGGGTGAGATCGGCGAAGAACGGGTGTCCAAGTACATGTCGCCAGCGGTGCAGACGGTCACCGAGGATACGCCCCTGGTCAAGGCCGCGCAGATGATGTGCGCCGAACACATTCACCGGTTGCCGGTCCTGGATGCGACCGGGCGGCTGCAGGGCATGATTACCTCGCTTGACGTGACTGCGGCGCTGGTGCATGCCATGCAGGAGGCGCAGCAGGATAACCGTCACTGGTAAGCGGGGCCGCGCGAACGGGCCATGTGGGCGGGCATTAGCCCTCGGCAACATCGCGGGGAACGACACGGCAGGTGGAAAACTTCCAACGAAAGGTAGCGTGTGGCATGAAACGAGGACGCTGGCTGGTGGTGGCATGTGGGGCCGTGACGCTGGGGTGGCTAGGCCTATCAGGGCATCTGGCGGGCCAGGTGAATCCGACTCCGCGAGCCCAGGTACCCGCCAATGAGGTGGCCGACCTGATGGCCCTCAAGCTCAAGCACGCGGAACGCGTGTTGGAAGCCGTGACGATGGCCGACTTCGACACGCTGGCCAAGGAATCGCAAGCCCTGAGCCTGCTGAGCCAGGAAGCCGCGTTCCGCGTGTTGATGACGGCGGAGTACGCACAACAGAGCCTGGAGTTTCGCCGGGCGGCCGATGCGCTCACCCGGGCAGCCAAGGCCAAGAACATCGACGCGGCAGCCTTGGCTTACGTGGACATGACCATGAAGTGTGTGAACTGCCACAAGCACGTCCGCGATGTGCGGATGGCCAAGCTGCCGGGACTTGAACTGCCCAAACGCTAGTTGCTGCCACATGTGACCCGCCGCCGCCCTACCCAGCGTGGCGCGGCGGCTTTTCGTTTCAGGGCACACCGTAGAGCCGCTGCGGGCAGAGATGCGCGGCCCTCGATTGTTACGACCGGCGCGGCTGCTGCAACTGCGGCAGCCGTTTCTCTTTCTGCAGACGCGCGAAGGCACACTTGGTTCCGTGGGATGAAGTGTGGGCCGCCGTGCTGTCGATGCCATCAGTGCAGGCGAGGCGCTGGCCAACGACGTGCGGAAAAACGGCTAACGTCCCTTCATCCGCTACGGTCGGCTCCCTATAATCTGCCGCCTCTTCTCAGGAGCATACGCATGAAACGGTATCAAACGTGGGTGGCAGCGTTGTGCCTGGTGGCGGCAGCCGGATGCCAGAGCGCGCCTGGCCTGTTGAATCCCGGCCCTGCTGAATACCAGCAGCACGTGTCCAACCAGTTTGATCCGTACCCCAGCGTGGAAGACGGGCCGCCGGTCGTGGGTGGTCGCCCGATCGACTACCAGCAGCCGTATAGCGAAGTCCGTCGTTCGCAGCCCGGCCGTTGGGTGAACTCGCGGTTCAATCCGCGTAACTGGTTCGCCCAGTAAACCTCCCCTTCCCGGTGACGCCGAACGCCCCGCCCTTCCCTGCCACATGCTGGCGTCACTGCGGCGACGATGCCGCCGCACTGCCTGTACCGGGGAGTAAAGGCGTCGCGGCTGCGCGTGCGACGCAAACGAGAGAAGCTGGCGACTACGCGTGACGCAGGCGGGCTTCGACCAGCCGGATGGCTTCTTCGGTTTTCCAGCACTTTCCGGCCAGGTGGAAGATCTCGCCTTCCTGCACGGACCGCTCGATCCGCCGCTGGGCCGAAACCACCGTGCTGTGGCTCTTCTTGCCGAAGTACTGGCCGATCTCGCTGAGAGCCGCCCGCGTGTGTTTGCGGGCCAGCCACATGGCCAGCATGCGGGGATGGCTGGCGTCCTTGTTGCGGTTGGGCGATTGCAGCGTGGCCGCATCGATGCCCAGCACGTCGCAGACGGCACTTTCGATATCTTGAAGCCGCACGCCGCGGGCGGACCGCTGTGTGTCGCCCAACAGCTCTTCGGCCAGTTGCAGGGTAACGGCTTCACCCCGGGCCTGGCTGCCTGCCTTGAGCAGCTTCACGGCGCCTTGAAGTTGCCGCGCGTGGCCGCTGCATTGCTCGGCTACGAACCGGGCCACCTCTTCGGGCAGATCCAAGTCAAACTGCGCGGCATAGGCCGACACGATCGCCTTGCGCACTTCGAACTCAGGCGGCAGGATTTCGCAGGTCAGCCCGGCTTGCAGCCGCGAGGCCAGTTCCGGCCCGAACCCATCCAGCTCGGCCGGATTGCGGTCGGCGGTGAGGACCACCTGTTTGCCGCTGCGCATCGCGTGATCGATGGTGTACAGCAGCTCGGTGATCGTGTGCCGCTTTCCGATGAAGAACTGCACGTCGTCGATCGCCAGCAGATCCAGGCCGCGATGCTTGTGACGGAAGTTGGGCAGTCCCCCACCGTGCAGCGCGCTGAGAAAATCGGTCGTGAAGCCTTCGGCGGTGAGATGCACGGCCGACGCCCGACGCTGCTCGCGGAAACGGGCAACCAGGCCTTCCAGCAGATGCGATTTGCCAACGCCCGGCTCGCCCCACAGGAACAGCGGATTGTATTGCCCCGGCGCGGCCAGCACCAGTTCGGCCGAGGTGAAGGCCAAGCGGTTGCTGCGGCCCACCACAAAGTTATCGAGCGTGGCTTTCCACCGCGCGGGACGCACCGGCGGACGCTCTGCCGGCAATGCCGGGCTGGCTGCCCCCGCGTGGGCGTGTGATTGTGCTCCACGCATCGATGCTGCCCCGACCACCGCTGCGGTTGCGCCTTGCGATGGAGTTTGCGGTTTGGCCGGTTCGAGGGACGCACCAACTGGTGGCTTGCTGGCGTTGGCCGCAGAACATTCCTCGTCGGCCAGGGCGAAGCGAAGCGGCACGGCGCGGCCCAGCACTTGCACGCACGCGGCTTCGATGTCGGCTTTGAAGTTCTTGCGCAGCCAGTCGAGGAAAAACTGGCTGGGGGCGACGACGGCCAGCGATTCGCCCTGCGGAAGGAGCAGGGTATTGGAGCCGAACCACAGATCGAACCGTTTCCTGCCGATCCGCTGTTCGATTGCGGCTCGCAGAGCCGACACGATCTCCGTATCGCCCGTCGTCACTTCCTGTGTTCCCCAGCGCATATTACGACCGCCAACGGACGTGACACGGCTTAGTGCCACACCGTCCCTTGCGCACCAACAGGAGGTACCCAGAGACTCAGCGGCGCCGATCGGCCATCACTGGCCGCGGCGATGGATCTATCACCCAGTGACTTGCGTCACCCAAGAGGCCCCGATTGTATGCGTGCTAGCACTGCTGTCAAAGCGGAAGCACGGTCCGCAGTCCGCACGCGGACAGCAATGCTCGTAGGTTGGCCTTAATTCCTTATGGAACTTGGCCTTGGGGCGATCGATCAACGGCCGTTGACGGGCTCGCCAAGTGGAAAACCTGTTGACCCGGCAGTGCTCGCGGCGGCCAGCCAGCGGTGTCCGGTCCCGCAAGTATCGGCCAATCAATGGTTACTGCGTTTCTTCAGACCAAGGTCTTGATTTCACCAAAACTTCGCGCAACGCCGGAGGCCCCTCGAGAAAATTCGGTCGGGCCCTGGAGAGCCTGATTTCTTCGGCCTCTTTGCGCATTAATCGTGCGATGCGCAAGCGCGCAGCCGTAGGCTCTAGCACGTTGGCGACAAACCACGCAGCTACGCCGCTCGTGCCCTTGGATGCAGTCGCAAAACCAACAACAGGCCGATTGTGGGATGGGCATTCCCACGTTGTAGGTGGACTGCCAAGGCGGCCCGATGCGTGGCGCACGGTGTACTTGCTTTGCCGTGCTTGCAGGCCGATCCCCGCCAAAGTGCAAGATGCGTGATCGACGCATGCCGATGCTCTGGCCAAGTTCACTGTGGACCAAGTAGCGAGCAAGAACTCGGCACCATGCCGCGGAGGGGATGTGCCGGCGCTGCCGCAAAGCAGACGCTTTGCCAGGCCTCACCACGCAGTCGGCGCCAGCAAAGCTGCCGGGACGTTCTCCCCTGTTGCGTTTCGCGTCTTCGGCACACTTTGCCAAATCGATTCAAGCCGCAGCGTCGGTGCAACCGAATTACGTTCGATGTCGGCCCAAAGGCGTCGTTGCGGGGCCGGGCTAGCCTGGCACCACCCGCCGGAGCCAGCTCCACTTGGTCCAACTTGCCGCTTTGCGGCCACTTGCACGTATGTTGCGACAATTCGCCAATTCGCTGTTCAGCCGCGGACACAGTTCCCAAGCCGGGGCGTGGTACCTGTTTGGCCTGTCGGGGCTGACCATCTTTCTGTTGGCGATCGTGCTCTTTGGTGGCCTGGCCAGCGAACACGAATTTCACACGGCCATGCGGCTGCACACCCGGGCCGCGAATTGGCGGATGAGCGATACGCTGTCGCCTGCGCAAATTTCGCGCGAGCTTACCAATAACAACATCTTGAGCGAGGCGCTGGCCAAGGCCGGTTACTTCTCCGTGGCTGCCGCCCAGAAGGTGTCGCGCCAACAGGCGCTGTCCGACGTGCTCGGACGGCTGCACGTGGACGTCCGCCAGGCCACCAACGGCGACTTGGAAGTGCAGATTCAGTATCGCGATCGCGATCCCGCCCTGGCTGCCGCGGTGGTCAATCACGTGGCCAACGAATACGCCGTGCGGTATCGCAACCGCATCGATCGCGAGCTACTGGCTCGGTACACGCAGGCTCGGGAGCAGGCCGAACAGGCACGCCGCGTGGTAAGTCAGTGTGAAGCCGAGGTCGAAAAGTTCCTTGAACAGGTCTTTCCGCGTTCGGTCGTGCAGCAGCACCGGGGAGATACCCGGCAATCGTCGAACCAGCCGCATCCCTACGCGGTGGTGCTGGCATCGGCTGAAGTGGCCGTGAGCGACATCGGCCAGTTGAAGGAGCATCTGCTGGAGCTGCAGCGTCAGCGGTTCGAGCTGCTGAAGACCTGCACCATGGAGCATCCCACGGTTCAGGCCTTGCAGAAGACCATCGACGAAGTGCAAGAGCGGTTGGAGCAGGCCGAGGAGCTGTTGACCACGCCGGTTCAGCAGCAGGTGGAGTACGAAGGGCCGCAGACTCCAGTGGCCGCCGAGGTCAGCGCGCTTTCGAGCGAACTGCAAAAGTTGATGGCCGATCACCAGAAGGCAGCTCAGACCTTCCATTCGCACCGTACGCGGTTGGAGCGGCTGCTGGCGGAGTTGGCCGCGGCCGAGGAAGCCGAACGGGCGGCCTGGACCACGCATCAGGAAGTTCTGGCGACGCCGCTGGTGGTGTGGTCGCCCGCTTCTGGAATGCGGATGATGAATCCGACCAAGTGGCGCAGGATGGCCGGCATGGCGCTCTTTACGGCGCTTACGACGGCGGCCGGCCTTACCTGGGTTTCTCAGGTTGCCTGGCGGACCTACATCAGCCCCGCCCAACTGCAAAGCGAGTTGGACGTGCCACTGGCTGCGACACTGCGAACCAATCACCGTTATGGCCTGTCGCCGCGAGCGCTCGTCCGGCAGGCCGTCGGCGGCTGGCGCATCTTCTGTGAAGTGGTTCTGCTGGCCGTCATCGTGTGGGTGGTTTCGTTGTGTTTCGCCGAAGCGGGCTATGCTTCCGCGTTTGCCCAGGACCCGCTAGCCCAACTCGCCGGGACGATGCAGCGGTTGGCGGGGCTGTTGGGGAGATAGCACAACGCGCGTATAAGCCGCCCGAGCCGCCAGGCACCGCGGCAGGCGGAATCCCACAACAACAAGCGATGCAAGCAGGCGGCGATGCTCGGCGGTCACCATGGCGGTGTCAGCGAGCAACTGCCGCCGCTTCCGTTGTCGGCGAGCCGGCATGGGGGCAGTTCGCCACGTACTCGCCGTTTATCCGTCCTGTCCGACATTTGCACTTTTTCAGGTCATCCCGTAGTTCCCAACTTGGCCTGCGCAGCAGGTTGGCCCGCTGCCGTGCAATCATTGCGGCTGCGGTCGTCTTGTCTGGAAACGGCCAGACGAGTAGATAGACAGCCCCAATTTGCCTGACAGCCGCCCGAGAAGCGCGATCCAGCATAGCGAACGCAGGGATCAGCATGTACGAATCCTATTTTGGCCTCACGCAACGCCCTTTTGCTGCAGCCCCGGTGGTGGAGCGGTTCTTTCCCGCTTCATCGATCGATGCCGCACGGCAGGCGCTGGCGCGATGCATCGAACGCGCCGAAGGTGTCGGTGCTTGCATTGCTGCCGCCGGTATGGGCAAGACGTTGCTGCTGGAGGTGCTGGCCGACCAGTTCTCGGAGTCGTTTGGCACCGTGCTGCTGGCGGCCGGAGCCTGGGCATCGCGACGCGAGCTGCTTCAGGCCATCTGCTTTGAATTGAAAATCCCCTACCAGGGACTCGACGAAGGCGAGCTGCGGCTGGCCCTGGTGAACCAGCTTACCCGCACGGATAAGTACCGCCGCGGCATCGTATTGCTGGTGGACGAAGCCCACACCCTTGGCGTGCCGCTTTTGGAAGAACTGCGGGTGTTGTCCAACCTGGTACACGCCGGCGAGCCCCGCGTGCGGCTGGTAATTGCCGGCAGCCTGCGGCTGGAAGAACTACTCGCCGCGCCGCAGTTGGAATCGTTCAGTCAGCGGCTAGTGTGCCGGACGTACCTGGAACCGTTCGATCGGGCGGAAACCATTGATTACGTGCGATTCCAGATCGCCGTGGCCGGCGGCCGGGTGGAGCAGGTGTTTGAGCCGGCGGCCGTGGATGCCGTTTACCGCGCTACCGATGGTGTGCCGCGCCTGGTCAATCAGTTGTGCGATCATGCCCTGTTGATGGCGTACAGCCAGGAACAGCGGCCCGTTGCCGCACACTGGATTGAGAAAGCCTGGGCCGATCTGCAGCAGTTGCCGGTGCCCTGGCAGGAGCCGCCAGCGGCTACGGCGGCGTCGGGCAATACCTCGTCGGTGATCGAGTTTGGCGCCTTGAGCGACGACCTCGATGACTTCCAGCCGCAAGCTGCCGTGGAGTTTGGCAGCGCCGCGGCCAACGAATCGCAGGCGGTCGAAGCCGAGTCGGCAGCTCATGAAGCTGTCTCGCCGCTGTTGCCTGACGGCACGCGGATGGAAGATGCCCACGCGGATGTGCCGCCGTCGAAGGCGATGGCCAACCAGCCTGCGGAGGCAGTGGAAGCTGCTGGCGAAGGTGAGGACGGCGCCTGGGGGATGCACGACGAGCATGACGACACGCTGCGCCGTGCCGAAGCCCGATTCGAGGAACTTGCCGCGCAGTTCGAGGCCCTCCAGGCCGAAGATCTGGAGGCGAGCGAGGAGCCCTTCGCAGCGCAATACACCGAGGCCGAACTGTCGTTCGACGACGAAGACCCGTTCGATGAGTTCGACGAAGAAGAACCGTTGATCGATCCGTATGCGGCCAGCGCCCGCAAGACCTGGTTGGGAGATGCCCAGGCCCCTGACGCGGCCACAGTGGCCAACGAAAGCTGCGCTGCCGGCGAATGCGAAGCCGAGCAACTCCAGGCCGAGCCGCTGCACGAAGAAACGCCTGTCGCGGAGCAGCCGGTTGAGGAACCTGTAGCCGACGAACCGGCCGCGGACGACGAAGACGAGGAGCCTTGGGAGGCCGTTGAGGAGTGGAGTGTCCACGACTCGTATCGCGAGTCGGGCACGACGCCGATGCCTGAGATTCTGAGCATCACTCCCCTACCCCGCCAAACCGCTTTCAATCCGCCTGTGCAGCCCTGGGATCAGACGCATCAACCCGAGCTGGCCAGGGATCTCTCGGAAGTTGACCAACCGGTGCTGGACAGCCCTGAGGGGATGTTGGCCGAGGTGGTCATCGATCCGTATGCGGGCTTGGCCGAACTCGGTGAGCGTTTGCGTCAGGAAGCCCTGCGGCTAACCGAATCGCAGCAACAAACCGCTGAAACGCATGAAGAAGCTGCAGTGGTCGATTCTGCGGAAGACAATGCCGCGGTGGTGCAAGACCAAGACGCGGAGACGCCCGGCGACGAACCTGAACCCGTTGCCGGCCGCATCGAACACGGCCAGGTAGCGACTGCTACGGAGGAGGCCGCCAGCCCGGCAAGTTCGCCGGCAAACGATGTGATCGCCGAGGAACCGGTGGAACTTCGGCAAGGCAAATTGACGCTGGCCGAAGCCATCCGGCGTCGCAAGGAAGCCAGTGCCGCGGCGGCCGCGCACGCCAGGCCCGTTGCCAATGATGAACCGACCGTGCAGCCACCGCATCACCAGCCGCAGGCTGCCGCCGAGACGCACGAGCACGAAGAAACCTGGTCGAGTGACATGGTGAACGGTGCGACCATCGAGGCCGATTCGGCTCCGCCAGATGAGCAGGTGGTGATCGTGCTGGACGAAACCATTGGAGCCGAGCAGGCGGCATTGGACGATGCGCCTCGCGTTCGCCGCGAGGATTACCGGACATTGTTCGAACGGCTGCGCCGCGGTTAAGGCACCGGTCGCGGACGACCCCCCACAGCGCAAGAGGCCGCGTCATCGCTCCCCGATGACACGTGCCCAAGGAATTACGGTCATGGAGGAACCATCGCCTGTGGCCAAGCACACAGAGCCATCTCAGAAGGAACCGGGCACGTTCGACGAGCGCTGGGATCGCTACTGCCGGCTGCGCGATACGGCCTGCCAGATGCTCATCTACGGCCAGTTCGACAGTTCGACCCTGGCTGCCGCTCCGGTAGCCAAGCACGTAGGCGTGCCTGAGGACGTGGCCAGCGGCGGCGAACTGGCGGCCGGGCTGGTTGCGCCGCAAGCGGATCGCTGGCTGGTGTCATGCGAAGCTGATATGGCGTCGGACGTGGCATGCACGACGGCGATCGACAACATTCCGCGGCCTGTTGCGGCAGCAGTCGAGCGGCCTGAACCCGCCAAGAGTTCGCCCGAGGCCTCGGCGGGTGTTGAAGAGTCTGCCCATGTGACGGAGGACGCAGCTCCAGAAAAGACTGCCGATGATGCGACCTCGGGCACGGCGTGGCGGCTGGATGCCAGTCACGCTTCGGCGCCGGCCCCGCATCGGCCCAAGGCTAACTTTGGCGCTCCGCAGAATACGGCTGGTGAACCGGCGGCTCACACGTGGAGCTACCGGGTGGATACCGGGGCGGAGGCGATCGCGCCGCCCCACTTTGCCACGGCCGGCATGGTGACCGGCGGCACGCCGCTGTATCCCATCGAAGATGCTTACCGGCAATTGCGCGACCGGCTGTTTGCAGCCAACGAGGATCGGCCCTTGGCTTTGGCCTGGGTCGGTGCGCCGTCGGTGGAAGACGCGGCATCGGTCGTCACGGCGCTTGCCAAGGCTTTGGCCGAGCGCGGCCCGTCCAACCGTGTGCTGCTGGTCGATGCCGACTTCGAGGCGTTCTCGCTCTCGCGTCGGTTCAAGCGGCCCGGCAGTGCCGGATTGGGCGACGTGGTCGCCGGCAAGCGCCCCTGGCGCAACGTGGTGCTGCCTACGGCCCTGGCTCAGATCGATATACTTCCTTGCGGCAGTTTGTGCGACCGGCCACTGGCGACATTGAACGGCGCTTATTGGACTCGGCTGCTGGAAGAACTGAAAGAAACCTATCGCTTCATTCTGATTGATGCCGGCACGGCTGATCAGCCGGGCTTGGCCTCTCTGCTTCAGGTGGTCGACGCGACCTATATGCTGGTTGAGTTCGATCGGACCACGCGCGCCGAAGTCGCCGACACGGTGGCCCAATTGAGGCAATGGGGTGTTGCCAATCTGGCGACCGTCATGGTGGGAATCCCGGCCAATGAATTGGTGGCCTAGGTCAAGCAGGTGAACTCGTCTGGGGTGTCCTCTGCTCTAATGCTCGATCGCGAGAGGAGAAGCTGAGCCATGTGTGGAATCGTGGGATACGTCGGCCACCGCCAGGCGAAGAACATTCTGGTGGGTGGATTGCGCAAGCTTGAATATCGCGGTTACGACAGCGCCGGCATCGCGACGATCACCCCCGATGGGCAGCTCACCGTAGTGAAAGCGGCTGGCCGCATCGATCGGTTGGCCCAGAAGCTCAAACGGGACGTCGCGCCCGGTACGATCGGCATTGGGCATACCCGCTGGGCGACGCACGGCCCGGCGACCGACGTGAATGCCCATCCGCATATCGGCGGCCACAACTTGCTGGCTCTGGTTCACAACGGCGTGATCGAGAACTTCCGCGATCTTAAGCAGCAGCTCGAGATCGAAGGTGTGATTTTTCAGTCGGCCACCGATACCGAGGTTGTGGCGCACCTGATCGCGTCGTGCCTGGAGCAGCAGATCCTGGCGGCCGGTCCGCAGGAAGAGGCCCGCGATCCGCACGATTATTCGCTGCTGGTCGCCGCCATGAACGAGGCCCTCTGCAAGTTGCAGGGCACGTTCGGTCTGGCGGTGCTGTTCCGCGGCTATCCGGATGTGATTCTGGCCGCGCGGCGCGGCAGCCCGCTGGTGGTCGGCATTGGCGAGGGCGAGCATTTCGTCGCCAGCGATGCCGCGGCCTTGGCTAGCCACACGAACAAGATCGTGTATCTCTCCGATCACGAGCTGGCGATTGTCACCGCCAACCATCTCCAGGTGGAGCATCGCGACGGCTTTCGGGTTACCCACCAGGTGGAGGAACTGTCGTTCACGGCGGAGGATGTCTCCAAGGGCCACTTCCCGCACTACATGCTCAAGGAGATTTTCGAGCAGCCCGAGTCGCTGGAGAACACCATGCGCGGGCGGCTTGATCTGGAAGAAGCCTCGGCGCACTTTGGCGGCTTGAACCTCACGCCGCAGCAGTTGCGTTCGGTCAATCGCGTGGTGCTGACGGCGTGCGGCACCTCGTGGCACGCCGGCTTGGTGGGCGAGTATCTGATCGAGGAGTTCGCGCGGCTGCCTGTCGATGTCGAGTACGCCAGCGAACTGCGGTACCGCAACCCGCCGCTGGAAAACGGCACGCTGCTATTCGCCATCACCCAAAGCGGTGAAACGGCCGATACGCTGGCGGCCTTGCGCGAGATCAAACGCAAGGGGCACCCCACGCTGGCCATCTGCAACGTGGTCGGCAGCACGATCGCCCAAGAGGCCGACGGCGGCATCTACCTGCACGCCGGTCCGGAGATCGGTGTGGCCAGCACCAAGGCGTTCACGTCGCAGTGTGCCACGCTGGCCATGATCGCGCTGTACTTTGGCCGGATGCGGCACCTGAGCTACCAGGCCGGCCAACGCATCATCCAGCAGTTGCAGGAGTTGCCCGACAAGGTGCGTCAGGCCCTGCAATGCAACGACGAAGTGCAGGCGGTGGCCGCCAAGTATTACGGGTGCAATAACTTCCTTTACCTGGGCCGGCAGTACAACTTCCCGGTGGCTTTGGAAGGCGCGCTGAAGCTCAAGGAGATCAGCTACATCCACGCCGAAGGCTACCCGGCGGCCGAAATGAAGCACGGCCCCATTGCCCTGGTCGACGAGAACACGCCCAGCGTGTTCATCATTCCGCACGGGCCGGTCTACGACAAAGTGCTGGCCAACATGGAGGAGATCAAAGCCCGGGGTGGCCCGATCATCGCTGTGGTCTGCGACGGCGACACGCGGGCGGCCGAACTGGCCGACGATGTCATCCAGGTGCCGCCGGTGGAGGACTTTTTGCAGCCGATCGTGACCATGATCCCGCTGCAACTGCTGGCCTACCACATCGCGGTGCTGCGGGGCTGCGACGTGGACAAGCCCCGCAACCTGGCCAAGAGCGTCACCGTGGAATAACCGCGGCGGCGTCATGAGGCCCCGGCGTTGAAGTGGGCGTCTCATTGGGCAGCGTCTAGCTGACCAGCGCTTCGGCGTGGAACTTGACCCGTCCGCCGACGATCACGGTTTCTACCCGGCCTCGCAGCGTGCGGCCATGGAACGGGCTGCAGCGGCTCTTGGAGAAGAACCGCGAGGTATCCACCTGCCACTGGGCCTGCGGATCGATGATCGTCACATCGGCATCGGCACCCGGCCGCAAGGTGCCCTTGTTGCTCAGGCCGAGCACGGCGGCTGGCTGGCAGGTCAGCTTGGCCAAGGCGCTGGACCAGTCCAGGTGGCCCGGCTCGATCAACTGCGTTACGACCAGGCTGAGGGCGGTTTCCAGCCCCACGATGCCAAAGGGTGCCAGGTCCAGCTCTCGCATTTTCTTTTCTTCGGCGTGCGGCGAGTGCTGGCTGCAGATGACGTCGATCGTGCCGTCGACCAGGCCGCCGATGCACGCCTCGACATCCTGTTGTGAACGCAGCGGCGGGTTGGTCTTGTAGTTGGAGTCGAACGTCCGCAGCGACCGGTCGCTAAGCGTGAACAAGTGGGGGCTGATGCCGGCCGTAACCTTGACACCGCGAGCCTTGGCCCGGCGGAGGATTTCGACACTGCCGGCGGTGGAAACCTGCAGAATGTGCAATCGCCCGCCGGTCGCCTCGGCAATCGAGATATCGCGGCTGACCATCACTTCTTCGGCGGCGGCAGGCATGCCGGGCAGCCCCAGGATGAGGCTTTCGAGCCCATCGTGCATCACGCCGGCGGCGGTCAGCTCTTTGACCTCGGCGTGGCTGAGGATCGGCTTGTCGAACATCAGGCAGTACTGGAAGGCGCGGCGCATCAGCTCGGCGTTGGCGATCGGCGCGTCGCCGTCGCTGAAAGCCACCGCTCCAGCCTGAACCAGTTGGCCGATCTCGGCCAGCTCCTTCCCCTCGCGATTCTTGCTCACGCAGGCAATCACCACCACGTTGCAGTGGTCGGCGCGCTCTGCCTGGTGTTGCACGAACTCAACGGTGCCCTGGCTATCCAGGGGCGGATCGGTGCCCGGCAGGCAGGCCACGGTGGTGAAGCCGCCGGCGAGGGCCGCGGCCGTGCCGGTGTGGATGGTTTCGTCCTCTTCGTGGCCCGGCTCGCGAAGCTGCGTGCCCAGGTCGATCAGCCCCGGGGAAACGATACGGCCGGCGGCGTCGATCACGCGGCCCTCGGGGTCGCCGCTGAGGTGATCGGCCGGCACGTCCAGGGCGGCAATCCGGCCATGTTCAATGAGCAGATTCGTCACCCGATCCAGCGATTGGCTGGGATCGATCACTCGCCCGTTTTGAATCAGGATCCGCGACATGCATTCCTCGACCGCGAAAGGGAGAACCCGCCCTTGCTGCCGGCGGCCCCCAGTTTCCCGCCCTTGGCGACCTGCAGGCGGCTGCCGGCTTAACGCAGTACTATGCAGAATCTTGGGCCGCCGTCTAGCACCCTGGTATGACCTGCTCTTACGGCCGAGGCGGCCCAGGCGGAATTGGCTGCGCAATTTTCTTGGACAAGCCCCAATGGGGGTACCATAATCGGCCTATCTCGCATTTTGGTTGCCACCTGAACGAGGTGGGCCGGCCTAGATTGTCCTAAATGCCAGGAGGTCGAACATCATGAGCCGCCCAACACGTCGCCAATTTCTGAAAACATCGCTCGCGGCGTCCTTCGGCGCCGGCGTGGTCATCGCCGGAACGAAGTCATCGGGCAAGGTGCTGGGAGCCAACGACACGATTCGCATCGGGGTGGCCGGTCTGAACGGTCGCGGCTCGGCGCATGTTGGCGCGTACGCCGGGATGAAGAACGTTCAGATCACCTACCTGATCGATCCGGACCAGAAGACCTGGGCCGCCCGCGAGAAGACCGTCGTCGACAATGGCGGCAACAAGCCGAAGCTGGTGCAGGACATCCGCGAGGCGTTGGACGACAAGAACTTGGACGCCATCAGCATCGCCACCCCCAACCATTGGCACGCGCTGATGACGATCTGGGCCTGTCAGGCCGGCAAGGACGTGTATGTGGAAAAGCCGTCCAGCCACAACATCTTTGAAGGCCGGCAGACCATCGAGGCCGCCCGCAAGTACAACCGCATCGTGCAGCACGGCACCCAGAGCCGCTCGAGCACCGGTTGGGCCCGGGTGGTGGAGCTGATCCGCAGCGGCAAGTACGGCAAGCTGCTGGTGGCCAAGGGCTATTGCTACAAGCCGCGCGGCAGCATCGGGTTCAAGCCGGTGGAAACGCCGCCGAGCACGCTCAACTACGATCTGTGGCTGGGCCCCGCGCCGGAAATGCCATTCCACCGCAACCTGGTCCACTACAACTGGCACTGGTTCTGGGAAACCGGCAACGGCGACATCGGCAACCAGGGCGTGCACCAGATGGACATTGCCCGCTGGGGCATCCCCGGTGCCAAGCTGCCGCAGAGCGTCTTCTCGATCGGCGGCCGGTTCGGCTACGAGGACCAGGGTGTCACGCCGAACACCCAGGTGGCTGTGTTCGACTACGGTGACGTGAAGCTGGTGTTCGAGGTCCGTGGCCTCAAGGCCGAGCGCAAGGTCACCAACGAGTTCTACACCACCGAGGGGGTGATCACCGCCGATAAGTTCATTCCGCGCGGCAAGACCGAGGGCGAACCGCTGCCGCGCGTCGAGGTGGCGATGGGCCCCGGTGGCGGCAACCACTTCGGCAACTTCATTGAAGCCGTCCGCAGCCGCAAGCAGGACGATCTCAACGCCGACATCGCCGAAGGCCACTACAGCAGTGCCCTGTGCCACCTGGCCAACATTTCGTACCGGCTGGGCGAGCAGGTGCCCTGCGAATCGGCGGCCAACGCCTTCCGGGGCGACAAGGCGGCCCTGGAATCCTGGCAGTCCACGCTGCAACACTTGGAGAAGGAGAACGGCCTCAAGCTTTCGGGGCTCAATTGCTGGCTCGGTCCGCAACTGAAGATCGACCAGCAGGCCGAACGGATTATCAACAACGAGCAGGCGAACCAGTTGCTCACCCGCGACTATCGCAAGCCGTACGTGGTTTCGGAGAAAGTGTGATTCTGTCCGACGCCATCGCAGGCCGCGACCCATACTTTCTTGTCGACGTTTCTTGAAGGGCTCATCGCGGCTGAAGCAAAACGATGCAGCCTGGCGCGGCCGCAATCAGGGCCGCGCCAGGCTGATTTTGACTCCGTCTGATTGACCGACCAGGCTTTTTGCTAGAGCCCACGCGGCCGTCGGCATGGTTGCCGTAAGAAACCGTGGGCCTTTCTGTCTTTTCGTGCGCCCGGCACGCCTGCCGAGCGGGCGTGGATTCCGAGGTGGAATATGTTAGTTCGCGGTGTGTTGGGAATCGGGTGCGCACTGGTCGTGACCGTGGCCGGCTGCGGCAGCGGCAATTTCGAGAAGGCCAAGCAGATAAACGAGAAATTGGCCAACTCGCTGGAAGAAATCGCGGTGGCGTTGGAAAGCGTCCAATCGCCCGACGATGCTGGTGCCGCGGCCGAGCGGATCAACCAGGTGACCGCGAACATGCGGGAGACATTGGCCGAAGGCCACGACGTGAAGGTCACCCAGTCGGAGATGAAAGAACTCCAAGAAATGCATCATGACCGAATTCTGGACCTGCACACGCGGTTGATCACAGCCGAGATGAAGGCCCGAACCATTTCTGACAACAATCCGGCCTTGGATCAGGCGATGCTGAGATTTCGAACCCTGGGACAATCGAGCGACAACTGACGGCCCGGCCGTTCGCGGGCCGAAGCGGTTGGGGCTCACTCAACGCCATCCTTCGTATCTGCTGCCATGCAGCTTCGCCGGTTGATTGCGCGATGGTTCCGGCGACGCGCCAAGTCGCTGGGGGAACGCGGCGAGGACGCTGCTGCTCGGTTCTTGCGCCGGAAGGGATACCGCATTCTTGGCCGCCGCGTCGCCGTAGCGCGCGGGGATATCGACTTGGTGGCGGTCGATGGCCAAACGGTCGTGATCGTAGAAGTGAAAACGCGCAGCAGCGACGCCGCCGGCGGCGCCGCCGCCGCGGTCGACGATGCCAAGCAGCGCCAACTGCGGCGTCTAGCGCAGTACTACATCCATCAGCATGGCCTGATCGATTTCCCGGTGCGGTTCGATGTGGTGGCCATCACCTGGCCGCCCGGTGAGCGCCGCCCCCAGGTCGATCATTACATCGGTGCTTTCTAGTCCAGCTGGCTGGACTTACAGCTCCCAGCCTTTACGGTATTCCTCGCGGAGATACTGACCGGCGCGGTCGTTGCCCCGGGCGGTAAGCGTGGCGGCATCCCATTCGAAACCACCGGCGCGGTACGCCACGTTGCCTAGGAGAACCGTTTCGCTCATCGGGCCGGTGTAATCGAAGTTGCACGTGGCAGGTGCGCCGCCTTTGCAGGCTGCAATCCACTCGCGGTAGAAGCCCGGCGACTTGGGAATGGTTTGCGGGGGCGGCTCAAAACCGGCGAACTCCTTCTCCGGCAGCAGCTTGCGGCTGTTGAAGTCGCACAGCAGCATGCCCTTGGTGCCGATGAACAGGTTATTGCCTTTGCCCTCGATGCCCAGCTCCTTGAGGATCGGCGGATTGCCGGCAACCTGGTACCAGTGCAGCGTGACGGGGCCGCGCTTGCCCACGGCCGGGAACTCAAACCGCGTGGTCATCGCCTTGGGGGTGGTTTGCGGGTGCGGTTCCGGTCCCGAGGCTTCCACCTTCGTGGGATACGTCAGGCCCAGGGCCCAATACGGGATATCGAGGATGTGGCAACCCCAGTTGCCGGTCTCGCCGGTGCCGAAATCCCACCAGAACCGCCAGCCGTACGGGGCATAGGTCGGGTGGTACGGCCGTTCTGCAGCGGGCCCCAGCCACAGGTCCCACTTGAGCGTGGATGGCACCGCCGGCCGGTCGGTGGGCACGTTCGGCATGCCGCGGCTGCTGCTGATCCAGCTATGCACCTCTTTCACGTCGCCGATGGCGCCCGACTGGATCAGTTCCACCACCCGGTGCATGTTGTCCATCGTGTGCCGCTGCACACCCAATTGGGTGGCCACTTTCATTTTGCGGGCCATTTCGGTCATGGCCCGCACTTCGGCCACGTTGTGGGCCATCGGCTTTTCGCAGTAGCAGTGTTTGCCCATCCGCATGGCCAGCATCGCCGGATGGAAATGCGTGTGATCGGGCGTGCTGATCACCACGCCGTCGATCTGCTTTTCCATCTCGTCGAGCATCTTGCGGTAGTCGTAGTACTTCTTGGCCTTGGGGAACTTTTCGTAGGCCTGGCCGGCGCGAACGTCGTCCACATCACACAAGGCCACGATGTTCTCACCGGCGACCCCGCTGAGGTTCGCCGCGCCACGACCGCCCACGCCGATCACGGCGAGGTTCAGCTTTTCGTTCGGCGAACGCGATTGGGCTGCGGCCTGCTGGCTGCCACCAATCCAGAAGCCGGCACCCAGCGCGGCGGCCGTTTTCAGGGCCTCACGGCGAGTCATCGACCAAGGCATGCGGTACCTCGTTGTCTTGGTTGGAGGAATCGCCCACGGGGTGAGCGACAATGTGACGCGTAGCGACCGTGACTCCGCACTCCCGAGGGGAACGCGGCACTGGTCGCCCAGAGTTCACGATTCGGGCCAGGTAAACCTTGCCGGACACGTTGGCCGTGGCGGCAGCCAGGGCAGGTGCGGCAAGAGGCGGTCGCTGGCCACCGGTTCGATTCTGGGCTGGGCCGCTAGCCGTTGCAACCGTTGCGGCTATTACTTCGGACGTGTGGGGGACGCCGCAGGCCGGCGATCAACCGGCTGGCAAGCGGCACCGAACCCGTTAGAATACCACCATTCCTGCGGTCGCGCGCATGCCCAAGGCATTCCACCGCAACCCCTGCTGCTCGACGCGGCGCAACCCCGCCTGGCTTTGGGCCCCGAGGCGTTGTCGCCGGCGATCTTTCGCTCTCCAACCACGAAAGCCTGCCCTCTGCTATGTCTTCTACGTTGGCCAAGACGCCGCTGCATGATTGGCACGCCGCGCACGGCGGCCGGATGGTCGAGTTTGGCGGCTGGTCGATGCCGGTGCAGTACAGCTCGATCGTCGCCGAGCATCATGCGACACGGCAGGCGGCCGGCTTGTTCGATATTTCGCACATGGGCCGGATCCGGTTCGACGGAGCCGAGGCGGCCCAGTACCTCGATTCGCTCGTCACCCGTAGCGTGACCAAGATCAAGCCCGGCCAGGTGCGCTACGCGTTGATGACGGCCGACGACGGCGGCGTGCTCGACGACGTGCTGGTGTACCATCTGCAGGATGCCGCGGGCGGCAGTTATTACCTGCTGGTGGTCAATGCCAGCAACCGCCCCAAGATCATTAGTTGGCTCGGCAAGCATCCCGAGCCCGAGGGCGTCCAGGTGACCGATCTGACCACCTCCTGGGCGATGCTGGCCGTGCAGGGCCCCAAGGCGCTGGGGCTGCTTCAGCCGCTGGTCGAGGTGGAGCTGTCTGCCCTCAAGTACTATTCGGCCGTCGAAACCCGGATCGATGGCCACGGCGGTATCGTCAGCCGCACCGGGTACACCGGCGAGGACGGCTTTGAACTGATCGTGGGCAATGGGGCCGTCCAGGCGTTGTGGGAAAAGCTGCTGGCCGCCGGAGCCTCCGAAGGCGTGCTGCCCGCCGGCCTGGGAGCCCGTGATACGCTCCGGCTCGAAGCCGGCATGCCGCTGTACGGGCATGAACTTTCGGAAGAGATCAATCCTTACCAGGCCAATCTGGGCTTTGCCGTCAATCTGGAAGGTCGCAGTTTCCCCGGTCACTCCGCGCTGCTTACGCTCGCCCATGACAACACGCGGCCGCGTATTGTGGGGCTGGAGCTTGAGGGACGCCGCCCGGCTCGCGAAGGCTACGAGGTCCGCAGCGGCGGCCAGGTGGTGGGACGTGTGACCAGCGGCACCTTTTCGCCGACGCTCGAAAAGCCGATCGCGATGGCCCTGGTGGCCCCTGAGTACACGGCCGAAGGGACGCCGCTGGTGGTCGACGTCCGCGGCCAGGAGGTAGCGGCCAAGGTCGTGCCGCTGCCGTTTTACCGCCGGAGCCATTAAAGCACTGGATGACTCCATTGATTCCGTGAGCCTGCCCGGCGCTATTCGCTCTGGCTGGCTGTTGAACCCGCTCATGTATCCGTCGCGATAACCGTCCAAAGCCGATTATCGCTGAAATCACCCTGACCAGCGTTCGTTTATCAGGAAGCCTAAACCGTGACGCCCGATAAGTTGTTGTTCAGCGAAACCCACGAGTGGGTTCATTTGGATCAGACCGAAGCGCAGCCGATTGCGACCATCGGCATTACGGCGTTTGCCATCGAGGCTCTGACCGACCTGGTCTACATGCAGCTACCCAAGGTGGGCGACCAGCTTACGGCCGGCGAGCCGTTCGGCGAAATCGAGTCGGTCAAGGCGGTGAGCGATTTGTACAGCCCCGTGTCGGGTGAGGTGATCGAGGTCAACTCCAAGTTGCCGGACAACCTGGAGATCCTCAACGACGATCCATACGGCGAAGGCTGGATGATCAAGGTCAAGGTGACCGATCCGGCTCCGCTCTCCAAGTTGATGAAGCTTGAAGCCTACGAAAAGCAGTGCTCCGAGGAACAATAAGCGCATAGCCGCTGTAGTAGTAGATAAGCCGCTGTTGATCTGCAGGCTACGCGCCAACCGGCTCCCTTGCACCACGATGCGACCAGGTTGAACGCAAGCCGCAGCCTGCGAGCACGCGGCCCGCATGAACGGACTAGAGCGGGCAAGCAGCCGCCAAAAGCTTCGGCGGAGAGATTGGCTGACTTGCGATGCCATGGATGGTACCTCGCCGAGGATTCGCCCCCCCAAGACGCCGAGGGGGCGACCGGCACCCCAGACGATTACGATTCCCACCATCCAACTGTCAGGCCTCTACGTCCCTCCATGCCATATTTCTTCAACACTTCTGACGACCAGCAGGCGATGCTCGAAGCGATCGGCGTCCGCTCGATCGACGAACTGTTCGAGATGATCCCGCCTGAGCTGCGGTTGCAACGCCCGCTCGATCTGCCGCCCGCCAAGACCGAGATGGAACTTACGAGCCATCTTGCGCAACTGGCCGGCAAGAACGTTTCGACCGACCAGAATCTGTGCTTCCTGGGCGGCGGCAGCTACGACCACTTCATCCCCGCCGTGGTCGATTACGTCGCCAGCCGGGGCGAGTATTACACCTCGTACACCCCCTACCAGGCCGAGGCCAGTCAGGGCAATCTCCAGGTCTTCTTCGAGTACCAGACGCTGATCACGCAGTTGACGGGCATGGACGTGTCCAACGCCAGCCTGTACGACGGCGCCAGCGCCGCGGCTGAAGCCGTGTTGATGTCGCTGGGGGCCACCCGCCGCAGCCGCGTGGTTTCGCTAGGCAGCGTGCATCCCGAGTATCGGCAGGTGCTCGATACCTACCTGGCCAACCTGCAGGTCGAGCACGTGGTTGTGCCGGCTCCCGAGGGCGTGGTACCGGTCGAGCAACTGGTCGCGGCCATCAACGATCAGACCGCCTGCGTGCTGGTGCAGCAGCCGAACTTCTTTGGCTGCCTGGAGGATGTTGAGGCCATCGGCAAGGCGGCCCACGATGCCGGGGCGCTGTTCATCGTGGCCGTTGATCCGATCAGCCTGGGGCTGCTCAAGCGGCCGGGCGATTACGGGGCCGACATCGTGGTGGCCGAGGGCCAGAGCCTGGGCAGCCCGATGTCGTTCGGCGGCCCGTACCTGGGCATCATGGCCTGCCGCGAGGAGTTTGTCCGCCGGATGCCGGGCCGCATCACCGGCCAGACGGTCGATCGCCGCGGCAAACGCTGCTTTGTGCTCACACTGCAAACCCGCGAGCAGCACATTCGCCGCGAGAAAGCCACCAGCAACATCTGCACCAACCAGGGCCTGTTCGCCCTGCGGGCGACCGTGTACCTGGCCCAGATGGGGCCGCAAGGCATGCGGGACGTGGCCGAGTTGTGTCTCCGCAAGTCGCGTTACGCCGCGCAGCAACTGGCCTCGCAACCGCGGTTTGAGCTGCCGTTTGCCCACCCGACGTTCAAAGAATTTGTCGTCCGCGATCGGGCCGGGCAGGTCGAAAGCCTGCTTGAGCAGGCCGCCCAGGAAGGCGTCTTTGCCGGCATCCCGCTGGGCCGCTGGTATCCCGAGTTGGCCGATTGCTTCCTGGTGTGTGTGACCGAGAAACGCACCCGGGCGGAGATCGATCGGCTGGTGAAGGTGCTCTCGGTAGCCGCCGCCGATAATGCCGCCTTGTCAGCCGCCCGCAACTGAATCCGTCATGCCGTAGCGTCGCCGCCGCACGGGGCCAGGCTCGTGCGGCGGGTTAACCAATCCATCCGCCGGTTTGCCTGCCCGCCCTGCTCCACCGCCGCACCGCGGGCCCTGCAGCCGCCAGTTTCCTTGCTTGCCGAATACCGTAATGCGTAACCCCCGCGCTACCCGCTTGTTGTTCGAGCTTTCAAAGCCCGGCCGCCGGGCGGCCCAACTGCCTGCGTCGGACGTGCCCGATGTGCCGCTGGAGGAACTGCTGCCGGCCTCGGCGGTGGCCGATCGGCCGCTGCCGCTGCCCGAGCTGGCCGAGCCGGACGTGGTTCGCCACTTCGTCAACTTGTCGACGCAGAACATGTCGGTGGATACGCACACGTATCCGCTGGGGTCCTGCACGATGAAGTACAACCCCAAGCGGAACGAGCGGCTGGCCAGCCTGCCGGCGATGCTGAATCTGCATCCCTATCAGCCCGACGATTCGCTCCAGGGCATGTTGCAGCTGTTGTGGGAGCTGCAAGAGATGCTGGCCGAGATCGGCGGGCTGGACGCGGTTTCGCTGCAACCGGCAGCCGGCGCTCACGGCGAAATGACGGCCCTGTTCGTGGCCGCGGCCTGGTTCCGCGACCAGGGCATGCAGCGGACCAAGGTGCTCATTCCCGATAGCGCCCACGGCACCAACCCGGCCAGCGCGGCGATGGCCGGTTTTGAATGCGTGACCGTGAAGAGCACGCCGCAGGGCTACGTCGACATGGCCGACTTGATCGCTAAGCTCGACGAAAAGACCGCGGTGTTCATGATCACCAACCCCAACACGCTGGGCATGTTCGATCGGCAGGTCCGCGAGATTGCCGATCGCGTGCACGACGTGGGCGGGCTGATCTATCTCGACGGCGCCAACATGAACGCCATCTTGGGCATCACGCGGCCGGGCGACTTCGGCGCCGACATGATGCACTACAACCCGCACAAAACCTTCAGCGGTCCGCACGGCGGCGGCGGCCCCGGAGCCGGTCCGATTGCCGTTCGCAAACACTTGGCGCCCTACCTGCCGGCTCCGGTGGTGGTGCGCGAAGGTGATCGGTATCGCCTGGACTACGATCGGCCCAAATCCATCGGCCGCGTCCGCAGCTTCTTTGGCAACGTGGGCGTGCTGGTGCGGGCGTACTGCTACATCCTCACGCATGGTCCGGATGGCCTGCGCCGCGTGGCCGAGAACGCGGTGCTCAACGCCAATTACCTGCTGAGCCGGGTCAAGCATTTCCTGCCGGTGCCGCAGGGTGACCGCTGCATGCACGAGTTCGTGGCCAGCGCTCAGAAGCTCAAGACCGAGCGCGGCATCACGGCCATGGATATCGCCAAGCGGCTGTTGGATTACGGCTTCCACGCGCCCACGGTGTATTTCCCGGCGATCGTCCGCGAGTCGATGATGATCGAGCCGACCGAGACCGAGAGCAAGGAATCGCTCGACGCGTTGGCTGAAACGCTGTTCCGCATCACCGAGGAAGGCGAGGATTTGCTGCATGACGCCCCGCACACCACGCTGGTCAGCCGACCCGACGAGGTGCAAGCCGCCCGGCAGCCTATCCTGAAGTGGACTGCCGGCGCGTAAGCGGCAGTCGTTTACGGACAGCTTTTCGTTGGGCGGGGCATCTAGCGAGGTTGTGTTGTGATGGTCGAAGGCGCCATGGGCCGAGTGATCTTCGACGGACCAGGTTCCGGCGTCTGGAACATGGCCGTCGACGAGGCTTTGCTGGATGCCCTGGCCAAGGTGCCTGCGGATCGTCCCCAAGCGATATTGAGGTTTTACCAGTGGGAGCCGGCCACGCTCTCGCTGGGGTACTTTCAATATCTGGCCGAGCGCGAGAGCCACGCAGCGAGTCGCGAGTGTCCACTGGTGCGTCGCCCCAGTGGTGGCGGTGCGATCCTGCACGATCGCGAACTGACATATAGCCTGACGGTTTCGGCGGGCTTCCCTCAAGCGCGGCCATCGACGCAACTGTATCACGCCGTGCATCGCTCGCTGATTCGCACGTTGAAGGAGTTTGGCGTCGACGCGCGGATGTGGACTCCCCCGCCCTCCAATGCGCGGCACGCCGTGCAAGACAAGGCGCACGAACAGCCCGGCGAACCGTTCTTGTGTTTCCAGCGGCGCACCGATGGCGACGTCGTGGTGGACGAAGCGAAGATCGCAGGCAGCGCCCAGCGGCGGCGATTGAACGCGGTGTTACAGCACGGCAGCGTGCTGCTAGAGCGATCACCGCATGCGCCAGAACTGCCAGGCATCGCCGAATTGACCGGGGTACGGCTTGCGCCAAGAGAATTTGCCACCCAATGGGAGCAGGCCCTGTCAGCCGAATTAGGGTGCTCATTTTCCCCAGTTTCACTGGATGCTGAGACCCTAGCGGCGGCCCAAGTCTTAGCGGAGTCAAAGTTTGGTACTGCGGCGTGGAATGCTCGGCGGTAATCTTATGAAGTCTTAACAAGAAAAGAACTTCTGCAAGAATCGTTTTGACAGCGTCGATTTAGACTGATAGTATCGATTTCGAGGTGTGCTGGCCGCGACGGCCCCATACCCGTCGACTTGACGAAGCTCGTCGGCTGTCATCCACGTCGCCCGCTACAAATCGCCTTTTCTCTAAAGGCAAACGAGAGTGCGTATGGACGTCCAACTCAAGGTGCTTGTTGGCAGCGCTAAGGGTCAAAAGATCAAAGTGGTTGGCCCGAAGTTCTTCGTCGGCCGCTCCGAGGATTGCCAACTTCGCCCCAAGAGCGACCTCATCAGCCGCCATCACTGCGCCTTGATTCTCGAAGGCGACTACCTGGCGATTCGCGATTTCGGCAGCAAGAACGGCACCTACGTCAACGGCGAACGCGTTGTTGGCGAGCAGGAGCTGAATAACGGCGACAAGTTGACGATCGGCCCGCTGGAGTTTGAAGTCCGCGTTGAGAAGGTTTCCATCGCCGGTCCCAAGCGGCCCAAAGTGCAAAGCATTTCGGAAGCCGCCGCTCGCCAGGCCGAATCGGCGCCCCGTCCGGTGGCTGCCGCCGATCCTACCGGCGACGTGGACATCAGCGATTGGCTCGCTGCCGAAACGGTTGGCGAGACCCGCGAGATCAAGGCTCCGGAAACCTCAGAGTTCAAGCTCGACCAAACGCTGGCCGATACGCCGCCCCAGGCGGTGGAGCCTCCTCCCCCGCACCGGCCGACCGAAAAGCGTCAGCCCGGCAAGCTGCCCAAGCTGCCGCCCACTGCGGCCAGTAGCGAAGACGCGGCCACCGAAGTGCTGCGTAAGCTCCGCCGGTTCCGTTAATCGGGCTGCTTCTTTCACTGCCTAGCGCTCGCTGTGCGCTTGAAGCGCCCCCCGTTGTGCGAACGCACGCGCTGAAGCTGCGCACGGGTGCACCTCTTTGCGCTGAGCCTTCGGCCGTTGTTGCTTACTCGGCCGACGCTTGCGGCGGTTGCTCGGCCGCTTCGCGCTGCCATCCCCGGCGTGCCTCGGCCACAAACTGCGGGTAGCGGCCTTCCTCGATCGCTTCGCGGGCTTGCTGCATGAGCCGCTGGTAGTACGTCAGATTGTGCGCGGTCAGCAGAATGGGCCCGAGCATCTCTTTGGCCATGAACAGATGCCGAATGTAAGCCCTGCTGTGCTTGCAGGCGGGGCATGGGCAATCTTCTTCCAGCGGACGCGGATCGCGCTGGTGCTTTTTGTTCCGCAGCCGTAACGTGCCCGTTGCCGTAAAAGCCAGCGCATTACGCCCGTTGCGCGTGGGCAGCACGCAGTCGAACATATCCACGCCGTGGCCGATGGCTTCCAGCAGGTCCTCCGGACGGCCCACGCCCATCAGGTATCGCGGTTTGTTGCGTGGCAGCGCGTCGGCCATAGCCGCCAGGATGCGGTACATCTCGGCCGGTTCTTCGCCCACGCTCAGCCCTCCGATGGCGTAGCCGGGAAAATCCAGCGCCGCCAGTTGTTCGGTGCACCACAGCCGCAGGTCGACATCCAGCCCACCCTGCACGATGGCGAACTGGGCCTGGTCCGGGCGGCGGGCCGCTTCCTGGCAGCGTTGGGCCCAGCGCACGGTTCGGGCGGTGGCCAGCTCCAGCGTGGGCCGATCGCACGGCAACCCTACCACATGGTCGAGCACCATTGCGATGTCGGAGCCCAGGTCCTCCTGGATGGCCACGGCGCGTTCGGGCGTCAGCTCCAGCAGCGAGCCGTCGATGTGCGACCGGAACACGGCCCCGCGCTCGTCGATGCGCGTCATCTGCGCCAGGCTGAACAGTTGGAAACCGCCGCTATCGGTCAGGATGGGGCCGTCCCAGCCCATGAACTGGTGCAACCCTCCCAGTTCGCGCACCAGCTCCGAACCGGGCCGCAGCGCCAGATGATAGGTGTTACCCAGGATGATCTGTGCCCCGGTGGCTTTCACGGCCGGAATATCCAGCCCTTTGACCGTGGCAACGGTGCCCACCGGCATGAAACAGGGCGTTTCGACCGTGCCGTGCGGCGTGCTCAACCGGCCGCGGCGAGCCGCGCAGCCGGGGTCTTGACCAAGAAGTTCAAACGTGACGGGAGGTTGGACCATGGCACGCCGCGCAAACCGGGTTCTCATGCAATCGCAAAGCGGTCTATTCTTCCACGAAGAGCCGTCGCGGGCCAGGGGCCGCCGGACGCGGCCTGCCGTTGCTGCCAGGACAGCCTGCCATCGCGGCGAGAACTGTTGCCCCCATCCGGCAATATCGGGATAATCGCGGCCATCGCCAGCGGCTTTTGGCTGCCTGCGCCGACAACGCCATTTCAGGAGGAAACGTGGTGAGCCTCAGGCTGCATGTACTGGGCTTGGTGGCCATGGCAGGGATGCTGGCCGCCGGTTGCAAAGATAAGACTCCGGTTACGCTGGCGTCGGACGACGCGCAGGTCCATCTCACCGTGCCTGCCGACATGACGGCCACCACCGGCCTGAATCCCCAGGCCGGTATCCAGGCGGCCAATGTACGCCGCGGGCTGTACGCCATCGTCATCAGCACGGCCAAGCCCGATGACGTGTCGCTGATCGGAATGGCGGAACAGGTACGTTCCAACGTCCAACACAGCCTGATCAATGCCTCGCTCACGGCCGCCAAGTCCGTCAAGATCAACGGCATGGATGCGCTACAGTTCACCGCGGAGGGACGGCCGCCCGATGCCACGACCACGGTGACGTACCTGGTGACGGTGGTTGAAAGCGCCCGGAATTATCACCAGGTCATGGCGTGGGCGCCGGCCGATGAGTTCGACCGCGTGCGGGCGACGCTCGAACAAGTGGTGAACAGCTTTCAGGCGGCCGACGGTCCGGCCCAAACCGCGGCTCCCGTCCCGGTTCCGGCAGCCGGCGGAGCGGCACCGCATGCAGTGCCCTCGGCCAGCGGGCCAGCAGCCGGAGGTTCCGCACCGCAGCCGGCGCAGCAGCAGTAGCGCTCTGCGGCCATCAGCTCGTGGCAAACATTTCCGCAATGCAGGGGTAAGGAGGACCAACCATGCACAGCAGCCCCTTGGTGCACGCCCTCTGGATCGCGGTCTTGTCGATGGCCTTGCCTGCTCCGGTCCTTTGGGCACAAGAGCCTGAGGGGGGCCCCCCTGCCCCCGAACCTGCTGCTCCCGCCCAAGCGCAACCGGAATACTCGCCGGCCGTGTTCTCGACCAGCGGCGACAGCCTGTTGCGTCCTTCCGGCAAGCTGCACGTGCGGAGCGACTTGAACGATCAGGCAACGCTGCAACTGGCTAATCCGCTCGAAGAGCTGTACCTGGCGGTGATCAGCGAACCCAAGCCGCAACTCCCCAGCGATGTCACGCTGGAAAAGTATCGCGAGGCGGCGCTCAACAACATCACCAAGGCCACGCGCGCGATGAAGCTCGGCGAGCCCAAGGCGGTGCAGATCAACGGTCACCAGGCTCTACAGACACAGTTCTCGGCTACGGTGCCCGGCATCGAACCGCGGGTAACGTATGTCCTGACCACGGTGGAAAGCCCCGCCGCGTTTCACCAGGTGTTGGGCTGGACGCTGGAAACCTTGGCCGACAAGAACGTGCCGATCCTGCTGGATCTCACCGCCACCTTCGAGCCTGACCTGACGGTGCTGACATCGGAAGATGGCGCGCTGCGGATCACGTTGCCGCCGGGCATGACCAAGAGCGAGGCCTTCGAAGGCGTGGCCCTCCAGGCGATCGACGCCAAGACCGAGCGGTACGCCGTGGCGATTCAAGAGCCGAAGAAGGACCTGCCGGAGGATATGAGCCTGACCGGGTATTACGAAGCCCAGGTGGCCAAACTCAAGGATGCTACGCGGGGGGCCAAGGTCGCCGAGCCGCGGCAACTCACGGTCGATGGCCACCCTGCCCTGCAAACCACCATCACAGCCGAGTTTCCCGGCATCGAAGGCGAGATCGCCTATCTGATCACCGATATCGAAACACCCGACGCCTTCATTCACCTGCAAGGGTGGACTCCGGCCAAAGCGTTGGCCGAGAACGAACCTTCGCTGCGGACGATTGTCGATAGTCTGCGGCTGTTGAAAGCCGCTCGCCCGGCTGCGGCGACGGAATGAATCACCCGTCACGGCACGTTCGGCAGTGCGGTAACGGCAGCGATATAATGGCGCCCGCCCGCGCGGCTGTTTGCCGCGACCACGCCTACCAACTTCACTCCACCGAGGCCATCCATGAGCTACTTCCCCAAGCAAGCGGTCCTGGTTCCCTTTGATTTCTCCGATATGTCGGTGGAGGCTGTAAACGTCGCCCTGAATACGGCCGTTAGCCCGGCCCACGTTCACGTACTGCACGTGTTGCCGGAGATGGAAGTCAACGAGCCTGGCGTCGTGTGGGGACGCGTGGACGATCAAAGCCGTAAGCGGCACGCCGAGGAAGCCATCCGCAAGCGGCTATCTGGCCCGCAGTATGAAGGCATCCAGGTTGCCGTGGTCATTGGCGACCCGGGGCACGAGATTGCCGAATATGCCGACCGGCACAAGATGGACCTGATTATCGTGCCATCGCACGGGCGGACCGGCTGGCGGCGTGTGCTGATCGGCTCGGTGGCCGAGCGCGTGGTGCGGCTGGCCAACTGCCCGGTGTTGGTCCTGCGACAGCCGCAGCCCCAGAAGTGACAGCAGCCGTGCCCGGCGTCTTTTCGAGCGAAGTTCGGCTTGCCTGCCGCGGCTGCCCTAGCGGACAAAGCTGAACTCCTTGGCGTTGATGAGCGCCCAGAGAATATCCTCGTACGCTTCTTTGAGGTTGTTCTGCTTCTTTTCAATGTGGGCCAACGTCAGGGCCAGCTCCTGAGCGTCGGGCTCGCGGGCAAACGCCCAGTAATACAACTCGCGGATCCGTTCCTCGTGGCTCCGCGCATTGTCGGCGGCCAGCCTGGCCGCCCGGCCGGCGTTCGCAGTCAGCTTGCCTTGAACTTCGGTCGAGTTCAGCAGGTGCAGCGTCTGCGCGAGGTTGGCCTCGGCCGATCGTTCACACTCGCAAGGGCTGTTGCCTAGCGGTTTGCCGAATACCGAGAGGAAGTAGTTGTTGATCTTGGCATCGGGCAATTGGACGGCGCGCGTGCCTTGCGGCAGCCCGGGAAACTGCGTCGGGACGCCCGTTACCTGGTTGAGCGCGTCGTACAGCACCTCGGCGTGCAGCCGCTTGGGGTAGTAACGCGAGTAATTCTGCTTGTCGGCCACGTTGTAGGCGTTGGGTTCGGAGCTGAGCTGATAGGTGGATGAACGGCAGATTTCGCGGGTCAGTGCCTTGATATCGAATCCGCTCTCGATGAAGTAACGCGATAGCGCGGCCAGCAGCTCCGGATTGGTGGGCGGGTTGGTCACGCGCATGTCGTCTTCGGGATCGACGATGCCCCGGCCGAAGAAATGCTTCCACTGCCGGTTGACAAAGGCTGGCGCGAAGAACGGGTTCTGCGGATCCACCATCCAATCGACCAGGGCGTGACGCGGGTCGTCATCGGGCAGTAGTTCGAGTGGTTCGCCGCCCAAGCCTGCGGGGGCCAGCCGCTCGTTGGTCCGCGGATTCACGGCCGTGGCCATGCCGCGGCCATGATAGATGCGCGGCTCAATCTCGCCCACGCTACTGTTCTTGCGCTGCACGCGGCTGAAGAAAGCCGCAAAGCTGTAGTAGTCGCGCTGGTCCCACTGCTCAAAGGGATGATGATGGCAGCGGGCGCACTGAATGCGCAAGCCCAGGAACAGCTGCGCTGTATCCTCAAGCTGCAGCAGTTGATTGCCCACGGAGCGGTACCAGACCACGGGCGGATGCTGACTCACGTCGCCTGCGGCGGCCACGATCTCGCGCACGAACTGGTCGTACGGCTTGTTCAGGCGGAAGCTGTCGCGAATCCACTGGTGAAAGGCATACGTGCCACGGGTTTGCGGGGTGTTTTCGCGGCGGTTACGCAGGATGGCGTTCCACTTGTTGGCAAAGTAGTCGGCGTAGTCACCGCTGTTGAGCAGGCGGTCGATCAGCTTGTCGCGTTTGGCCGGATCGCGATCCTCGACAAACTGCTGGGCCTCGCTGGCGGTAGGCAGGCGGCCCGTCAGATCCAGATACAGCCGGCGAACGAACATGGAATCGTCGGCCAGCGGCGAAGGCGGAATTCCCAACCGCTTGAGCTTGGCAAAGACCAGCTCATCGATGAAGTTCCGCTGGGGCGGAAGCTCCGTGACCGCGATTCCCAGCGGCAGGCTGGCGCGGAACACGTCGACCTGCCCCTGAAAGCGGATCATCACCGCGACTTCGCCGGTGCCGTCGAGCGTGCGCACCAGGCCGGTGTTGGTCGCTTCGGCCATCTCGGGATTGTTCGATTCGTACTGGGCGACCCGCGTGACGTCCTGCACCGAGCCGTCGCTGTAATGGGCGTACACCGCCAATTGCTGCTGCGAGCCGCGGTCCATGGTCCGCTCGGTCGGATGCACCTGGATGTGGACCACGGTGGGATCATCGTCGTTGCCGTAGGGCATGCCCTGCTCGATCCAGCTTCGCAGCAGGCTGTACTCGTAGCTGTCGGCATCCAGACGCTGCCCGCCGCCGTGCGCCATGGCGTTGGTGCCTTTGAGCAGCAGCAGGCTGTTGTCGGGCGAGGCCGGAAACAGCCGCCGCCCGCGGCCCTCTTTCACCAGGTACTCGTAATCTTCCTCGGGATAGAACCCCAGCAGCGAAAGCTTGAAACCGTTCTGGCCCGACGATTTGCCGTGGCATCCCCCGGCATTGCAGCCCAACTTAGTGAAGATGGGGGTAATCTGGTTGGGGAAGTTGATCGGAATGTGGGCGTCGATCTGCGCGACTTCGACCTGCGTGCTGGCCTTGAGACTGCCGGCAGCGGTCGCCGTGACCGTGGCCACGCCGTTGCCAATGGGCGTGACAAAGCCCGTGGCATCCACCCGCACCACGCCGGCCGGCTTGACCTCGTAGCGAACCTGCGCCGTGAGGTCACGCTGCTGCCCTGAACTGTAGTGGCCGGTGACGATCAACTGCTGCCGGGCGTCCTTGCCGCGGAGCACCAGTTTGTGCGGCACCTCGATCGTGAGCGAAACCAGCTTGCCCGGATCGCCGAGCCCCGGACCGATGGCGTCGGCTCGGCTTTGGCCTGCTCCGCCGATCAGCAGGGCGAGAATCGCTCCGGCTGCGAAACCTGGCAGTGCCCGAGTAATCGACCTTTCGAGGTGTGCGGTGCCGCGCATGGTTCGTCACTCCCGGAGAGCGGGTTGAAGTGGGGGGCATGGCCGGCCAGGCGGCAGCGTCAGGAGCTGCTCACCACGTAGCTGCTTGTCTGGCGCCGACGCCTGTGCCTTGGGCCGCATAGGCGCCGTCGTGGCCCCTGGATATTGGCAGCACGGCGCAGTTTGTTACGGGCGGAATCACGGCGAACGTGGCCAGAAAACCGAGGGTCGGTAACGTCGCAGTCGCGGCAAGTGACGCCAGCGTAATGGCTTGCGTTTGTCGAGGCCGGCCGAAGGAACAGTCCAACCAAGACGAAATCGCCGGAACACCAATGGCCGAGAAGCGGCGAACGCGTGTCGGCCGTTTGCCTGCCGCTCGATTGCGAGGTAGACGCACAGAGGGGGGGCGGGACGCCGCGCGGGAGCGGCAGTCTGTCCCTCTAAGTTCTTATCCAGGCAAGTTTTCTCGCATTGGCCGGGAGGCCGCATGTCGTCGCTGCTGGTATCGCCGGCCACCGTGTCCGTTCCTTCGTCCAACGCAGCCGCCCAGGCGGCAACGCGGCCAGCGAGCGGCTGGCTGTTGGGGCCGGTCCTCGACAGCCTGTTCATCGCCAACCTGGCATGGCCAGTCGTGGCCCTGTTTGCGATGGTGGCGACCGAAACGGCGGCCTATCAGACCTTTGGCTACTTGCTGGCCTATTTTGTCATCATGCCTCACCGGTGGATTACCCTGCCGCTGGTGTTTGGTGATCGGCAGCGATTGCGGCAACGCCCATTGGCTTACCTGGTTGTGTTGATCGCCGTGGTAGGTTCGTGCGCGCTGGTCAAGCTCAGCATGGCATCGCTGGCGATCCTCGTGGCGGCCGATTACTTGTGGAACGCCTGGCACTTTGCCGGGCAGCACGGCGGCATTTATCGAATCTACAACCGCGTCGCGGGGCGAACCGCTGCCTCGGAATGGGAGAAATGGCTGCTGCGGGGCTTTTTCCTGTTTGTGCTGCTGCGGCTGACCGCCATGTTCATTCCCGAGAACAGCCAGCCTTGGCTCAATGCCGTAGCTGCCGCGGGACCTTACCTGGCCTGGCTCGATGTGGCGGCTTGGGCGGTCGCCCTGGGGCTGATGGTTCGCGAAGTCTTGACGCTCAAGCAGGGACGCAGTTCGCTGGCCAGCCTGCTTTACCTGGCCAGCATCGGCACGCTTTACAGCACGCTGCTCTTGGCGATTCGCTGCGATGTCCGGCCGTTAATTCTGGGCTGCGCATTGGCCACGACGCTGGTGCATTCGTCGGAATACCTGGCCATTGTTTCCTGGCATGCGCCCAAGAGCCGGGGCCTGCAAGAATTGGCCCTGCTGCGGCCGTTGCTCTCGCACTGGCTGCTCACGCTGGGGGGCTTTATGTCGATCTTTGCCATCACCACAGCCCTGCTCTCTGGGCCGTACCTGGCGACCTGGCTTTGGATCAACCTGAACGTGTCGTTCCTGCACTATGCCTACGACGGCATGATCTGGAAGCGTCCCAAGGCCAAGACGGCCTGAACGCAACTTACGGGGCGACCACGCCCGCAGCTTGTCGTTGGAGCAGCACTTCGCCCAGGCGGTAGGCCGCATTGAGTGAAACCTGCAGCGGATCGGGGAACGACGACAAAATGCGGTCCACGAACGCCACATCCTCGGGCGTGTCGACCGTCATCCTGATATCGGGCCGCAGGCCATGCCACGTGGGCGGCAGTTCCTCGATCTTCAGGCTGCCTGGTTCCTGGCGGAGATACGGCGTGACGTGCTCACGGCAATAGGGATCGGTGGTGTGGGCGGCCATCCGGAGCGCCCCCACGCGAACCACTTCCGGCACGCCGTGTGAAAGATCGCGAATGTACGTGTAGTCGTTGCCCTGCTCGAGGTGGTACTGGATCAGGTCGGCGGTGCGGATCGGGCAATACAACGGGTTATCGGCGGTTGCCCGGATGACCAGATCGTCGTCACGCATGTCCTCGATGGCCATGAGATACCGGGCAAGCACGTCATCGGCCGAACCACGCAGACACGGCACGCCCAGGGCATCGCACGTGGCAACCGTGACATCGTCCTCGGTTAGCGCGGTGGTCGCCAACAGGCACTTGACCACATAGCCCGGCAGACGCGGCGGCACGGCTTGCATCCGCCGCACCACGTGCTCCAGCATCGTCACGCCGCCCAAGGATGCGAGGATTTTGCCGGGCCGCCGATACGAGCCCATGCGCGCTTGGATGACGATCCGGATGATGGGCTTCACAGCTGCGTTTCCTTGTTATTCGGCTCGCGGCCGGGGCATGCGATTGGGGGCCGGTTGTGCCGGGGGAGTTACTCCACGTCGGCCAGCGATAGTGCCGCATCCGCCGGAATATCGCGCCGGGCCACGCGGCCCAGCAGCAATTGCCGCTGTTGCCACGGCAGGCCTTTGCCGGCCGATTTGAGGCAGAGCATGTCTTCGGTCACACGCATGCCGCGCGGGATCTCGCAGCGGCTCACCAGCGACCGGCCCAGTCGTGCCTTGGCGGCGGCTACGCACTCGGGCACGCGCTTGATGCCGTCGCCCAGGGCGGCTTCGATGGTGCGAATATCGCTGATCAACTGCTGGAGTTCCACCGGCGTGAGGCTGCAGGCGTGATCGCGGCCCCGCTGGTTGCGGTCGAGCGTGATGTGCTTTTCGATCATTACCGCGCCCAGGGCCACCGCCCCTAGCGCCACCGCACTGCCGAGCGTGTGGTCGCTGTAACCGATATGGATGCCAAACTGTTGCCGCAGCGCGGGGATCACCCGCAGGTTCACGTCAGCCGGTGCCGTGGGATAGCTGCTGGTGCATTGCAGCAGCACCACGGGCGAGCCGGAGCGGCGTACCACGTGCAGGGCTTGTTCGATCTCGTCCAGGCCGTCCATGCCGCACGAGAGCACCACCGGTTTGCCGGTCGCGGCGATGCATTCCAGCAGCGGCAAGTTCGTCAGGTCGCGGCTGGCGACCTTGTAGAACGGGACCTCGATCAGCTCCAGGTCTTCTACGCTGCGGGCATCGCAGGCGGTGGAGAAATAGGTGATGCCGCGGGAGGCCGCGTAATCGCTCAGCTCGGCATGCTGCTCGCGCGACAGTTCGAGGGCCAGGCGGTGTTCGCCGTACGTGCGGCCGTAACTATGCGGGTTGTTGTACGGCTGATGGAAGGCTTCGGCGGTCAGTTCACTGGCCAGGTCGCGCTTGCAGAACTTGACGGCATCGGCCCCGGCGCAGGCCGCCGCGTCGATCAGCTTGCGGGCGGTCTCCATACAGCCGTTATGGTTCTGGCCGATCTCGGCGACGATGTAACAGGGATGCCCCTCGCCCAGGTAACGGCCGGCCGTCCATTCCAGCGGAGCAAGTTGTGTCACGGCTCGCGTTCCTCCCTGAACGGTACGCGTTGGTGCGATGGGCCGCCCCCCAACGGGTGCCGCGGGTGGGGAACGGCGCAGCCGCTATCATGCCGCAAAGTGCCCGGAGCGAAAATAGGAGTTCGCTCCGCGGGCCGTGCTAGCGTGGCCCACCAAGTGAGCTTTTCCAGTGCCGGCGAACGCGATGTTCAGGGAGACATAAGTGGCGATGGATTCATTGCTTGAGCAGCGATTTTGCCATTCGCTTTGCCTAATTGCGGCCAAAGCATACCAGGCACATGTCGTCTGCCTGCGGTGCGTCTCCGATGAAACCGCGTACGTCGGCCAGAATCCTCCGCCCCTGGTTGGTGACCGAGCCTGAGACCTGCGAGAACGTTCGCATGAGGCGGTTCAGGCCGTACGGTTCGCCGCAGTCGTTACGGGCGTCGAGAATGCCGTCGGTGAACATGGTGATATGGTCGCCCGGCTCCAGCCACACGGTGAACGATTCGAACTGCGCGTCGCTGAGCCAGCCCAGGGCGAAGTTGACGTCTTCACCCACCACGGGCACGGTGCTGCCGTCGTGGCTGCGCAGCAGCGGCGCCCAGTGGCCCGCGTTGATGAAGGTCACCCGGTTGTCGCACGGGTCGATGATCGCCACCACCATGGTGATGAAGCGGCCATCGAGATTGCTGTCGATCAACGCCCGGTTCAGCCGCCCCAGCGCGTCGCATGGATCGGATTCTTCGGTCAGAAAGTGCCGCGTGTCCCCGGCGAAGCGGGCCATAAGCAGCGCCGCGGGGATGCCTTCGCCCGATACGTCGGCTACCACCACCGCCAGCCGATCGCCCGAGAGGCGAATGTAGTCGTAGTAATCGCCGCCTACTTTCTCGGCCGGCTGGTACGCACTGTAGAACTCGTAGCCGGGAACACGCGGCGCCGCACAGGGCAGCAGGCCTCGCTGCAACTTGCGGGCGACACACAGGTCGTGCTCAATGCGTTCCAGTTCGGCCTTGAGCCGCTGTTCCTCGATGGCCCGTTCGTGCAGCCGGGCGTTCTCGATGATAATGGCCACGTGCCGGGCCACACTGGCGAGCACTTTCAAATCATCGGCGGTGAAATACCGGCAGCCGCAGTTATCGAGCATGTCCAGTTCCATCACGCCCAGTACGTCGCCCTGGCTGTCCAGGAGCGGCGCGCACATCAGCGAACGGAGGTTCAGGTCGGCCACGCTCTGACTGTCGACCAGGCGGTCGTCGCTGGCGGCATCGCGGCAGACCATCGCCTGCCGAGAGTGAACCACCTGGTGGACGATGGTACGGCTGATGCAGATGGGCTAATCAAGCTGCGGCGGATACGTGGCTGCGGTGTTCAACCGCTCGCTCTCAGGCTCCCGCAGTTGGATGAAGCCCCGCTGGGCCCGGGGAAACACCGTGACCAGGCTGTTGAGCACCTTGGGGATCAGTTCCGCCACGCTGATCGAATTGGCCAGGCTGTCGATCAGCCCCATGAACGCCCGAAGCTTGGTTTGCGGATTCTCTTCCAGATCGATCTCCGCGCTGGAGGACGGCAGTTGCAGCGAGGTCATCGAATGCTGCACGTTCTCATCGGTGACATGCACCGTTGCGGTAGGATCGGGAGCCTCGTCCGACTCAAAGATGAACTGAAACCCACACATCTTGATTCGGTCGCGGTGCCAGAGCACGCGGGCGCCGACTTTGCCTTTGCGCAGATAGGCACCGTTAATTGAGGTGCCGTTGAGGCTTTCCAGGTCCTCGATCATCCATTGCCCCAGGCTGTCGCGGTAGATGCGGGCGTGCGGCCGGCTGACAGCATCGTGGGCCAGCACAATATCGGCATCGGAATTGCGCCCCAGCACCGTGCCTGAGGGATTGAGTTCGAACGAATGCCCGGTGAGCGGACCGCGGATTCCTTTGAGTACGGCCATGATCTCAATCCTTGTGTGCGCAAGCCACGATTGAAGATGCGGCCGGTATGCCGCATCAGGCCGGCGGACCAAGCGAGTTATGTTGAAGGGAAAAGGCCGATCGTAAAACGAAGTTGAGCGTAGATCGCGATGGGATCAATGCCCACGTTCAGATGAGGGCTGCCCTGATGAATGGCATCGCTCGCGGGAACGACAAATACCCTAGGGGTAAGCGGGCCGAGTCTATCGGCATGAGGTCGGTCGCCCCGGTTTCCTGTCATGCTGCGAACCAGCGCGCTACAGCCCGGCGGATGGGATTCGCCCAAGCGGCTGAGATCTCCTGATGCCGGGCTGATTCCAGAAGTGAGAGTCAAAGAAACTGGCTCGCAACTTCAGGCTAGAAAGCCTGCATCTTATGGTCAAGTATCGCTGCGCCGCCCTGGATGTCGGCTGGAGAATAGCATGCGCGTCATGGGGGCATCAGGCGCTGGGAATGCTCTCCCTGCGCGTCTGCAATTTCTCAATCGCAATGATGCATCATGCCGAGCACTGACGTTCCTCGTGCCACCATCACACCTGGCTCGGCAGATCGCTCCCGCGGGCAAGTCGTCGCGGTGGTTCTGAATCACTATGCACTAATGCGGGCCGCCAGATAGTAATGCCCAACGGACGTTATAGCGCATCACGGCGAAACGGAATCGCTGATGCATCGGGCAAAGTGCCGCGGTTAAGACGCGCCAAACGTGTTTGCGAGATGCTTCCATGCAATCGGTCGGGCTCGCTGCGATTTTGCTTCTTCCCCGGGCAGGCGACCGGGCTAGAATGCCTTGATGCCGCTCGCATAGCTTTTGATGCCGCCAGGCTGGTGGCCTTGGGAGCTGAGTTCATTTCGCCTCCCTATCCTGCATCTCCATCTCAAGTTCTAGCAGCGGCACCGCGTACCCTCACCTGATGCGCGACGCGTGGCCCGATTGGCCGGGCCCCTGATTGCTTGTTCTGCCCAGCGGTCTGGGAGTTCGCGGGGAACCTGCGCGACGACCTCGCAGCATGCACTGGCCGTGTGTTCCCGCCGCCTGCGACGCGGAGCCCTAAACCAAACGTGACGCCCTAAACCAAGGTGTGACCGCCAGATATGCGTCCGCGTTGATGGATCGGCTGGCAATCGGAAGAGGCCGAGTTAGAGTGGCGAGGCAGACGCCGAGGCGTGCTCGCCAGTACTGTCGCCAGAGCGCTCCCGGAGCGGCCGCGGAAACCAAAGAGGGGTCGGATACGCAGCTCGCCTCAGGGGGGCGGGGAAGGCGGTACGATTTCCGACCCACTCTTTGCCGGCAGAATTGCCGAAAAGGCAGGACAGGGATTACCCTGTTAAGGGGGTGGGAAAAAGGGCCGCCGCCAGCCACACCAGGCACCCGAAATCATGGCCGACGGCGGCACTGTCACACGTATCACAATCAGTACGACAAGTTGTCCTGATGCAAACGGCCCCGTAATTCCGGGCCGTTGCCAAGGCGGCGCTCGCGTAACGTTCACTATTTCTACTACGCTTGATTTAGGAGTAACGTTCGAGCGATGCCCAGCCAGGACCGCCTTCCAGGAGCCGATCGGTCGTGAAAAGTAGCTTGACCGGATACGCGCCAGGACTTCATCGTTGCTCCGTCGCGACGACCACCATTACCGATGCCGCCGTGCCGGCCGCCGATGTCCTGTACCGATCCCCTGATCTGCCTATGTGCGAAATCGTGGAGGTGAACACGCCCGCTTTGCGGCGTACGTTCATCGACTTTCCGTGGCGTGTCCAGGCCAGCGATCCGGCCTGGGTGCCGCCGCTCAAGCACGAGGTCAGGCGGTTCATTGATCGCCGGCACCCGTTCTTCGAGCACGGCGAGGCCACGTTCTTTCTGGCCATGCGCGATGGCCAGCCGGTGGGCCGTCTTTCCGTCAGCGACGACCCTCGCTGCAACGAGGCGCACGGGACCAATGTCGGCTGCTTTGGCATGTTCGAATGCATCGACGACCAGAGCGTGGCCGACGCGCTGCTGGATGCAGCCTCCGCTTGGTTGGGTCGCCGCGGCCGCACCAAGATGCACGGGCCAATCGACTACTCGACAAATTATCCCTGCGGGCTGCTGATTGAGGGCTTTGACACGCCGCCGCGCGTGATGATGAACCACAACCCGCCTTACTACCGGACATTGCTCGAACGCGCCGGCATGACCAAGGCGAAGGATCTGTACGCCTGGTGGTTCGACAAGGACGGACCGCTGGAACAGATCGCCCCGCGGCTGGAGCATTTAGCCGAGCGGTTCCGGATCCGGATTCGCCCGCTCCAGAAGCGGCAGCTGGCCGCCGAGATGGAGCGCTGCCGCTCGCTGTACAACGAGGTCTGGCAGGACGCCTGGCAGTCGGTGCCGTTCACTCAGGCCGAGTTCCGCGAAGTGGTAAAGAGCCTCCGTCGCGTTACCCAGCCGGAACTGGCCTTACTGGCCGAGGTGGACGGGCAGCCGGTGGGAATCGTGATCCTGATTCCCGACGTGAACGAGGCCATCGCCCCGCTCAATGGCCGGTTGACGACCTGGGGCCTGCCGATCGGGCTCGCTCGGCTGCTGTGGCGGCTGCCTCGGGTGAAGACGGCCCGGCTGGCGGTGCTGGGCGTGCAGAACGGTTACCGGCGGCGCGGCGTGGCCGAGCTGCTGATCCTGCAGGTGATGCGCAACGCCAAGAACGCCGGCTTCCGGGCGGCCGAATTGAGCTGGACCCTGGAAGACAACACGCTGGTGAATCAGCTTATCCAGCGGGCTGGCGGCACCCGCTATAAAACCTATCGGGTATTCGAACGGCCGATCGGCGAGTAAGCCGGTGTCGGCGCTGCCCTACCCCACTTCTCTGAACCGGCGCGAGAGCACCAGCGGCAACCTCAGGTGAGTTGCCACAAGGCCATCTTGAGCGAGTCGCCCAGGCGTTTGTTGACGCCCAGCACGGCGGCCGGCTCAAAACCGCAGTGGACCATGCAGTGTTCGCAGCGGGGATCGTTGCCGCGGCCCAGCTTGTCCCAGTCGGTCTTGTTCATCAAATCGTCGAACGTTTCGTAGTGCGTGTCGGTGATGAGGTAGCAAGGCCCTTTCCAGCCACGCACGTTGCGGGTGGGATTCGCCCAGGCCGCGCACTTCAGTTCGCGTTCGCCCCGCAGGAACTCCAGGTAGATGGGCGACGTGTTGAGCTTGTGCCGCTTGAGCAGCGCCTTGGCTTCGCGGAACTTGGCGTGGATGTCGTCCCGCGTCATGAAGATTTCTTGCGCGCCCTGCGGGTTGGTTTCCTGCACGGCCGAGTAGCCGTAGGCGGGCGAGAGCATAAAGCCGTCGACGCCCAACTCCGCCAGGTAATCGAACAGCACGGAGATCTCGTGCATGTCGGTTTCCTTGTAGATCGTGGTGTTGGAGCACACCAGGAAACCGGCTGCCTTGGCCGCCTTGATGCCGTTGATGGCCGCTTCGAACACGCCCTCGCGCTCGACCGCCAGGTCGTGCGTCTTCTCCATGCCGTCCAGGTGCACGTTGAAGAAGAAGCTGGGGCTGGGCTTGAAGCCGGCCAGCTTCTTCTCGATGAACATGCCGTTGGTGCACAGGTAAACGTGCTTCTTGCGTTCCAGGATCTTGGCGACCAGTTCCTCGATCCACGGATAGATCAGCGGTTCGCCGCCGCAGATGCTCACGATGGGCGCGCCGCACTCGTCAACGCTGGCCAGGCATTCATCGACCGTCAGCTTGTGCTTGATGGTGTTGGCGTACTCGCGGATACGGCCGCAGCCCGTGCAGGTCAGATTGCAGGCGTGCAGCGGCTCGAGCATCAGCACCAGCGGGAAACGCCGCTGGCCCGAGAGCTTCTTCTTGAGCAGGTAGCTCGCCATGCGGCGGGTGAGCGAAAAGGGAAATCGCATGCTTGCCCTGAGCCTCCGTGTGGGTGCGAGGCGTTACCGCCAGCGGGCGACGGGAACACGCTCAGCCGAGGTTATCCTTCACCAGTTGTATGCCGCTGCGGCCTGTTCAGGTCGCGCTTGAGTGGATCGAAACGGCGGACGTGTCCGGCTTACGCGGTGAGCCGGGCGTACCGGCCCAACGCCATCAACGGGAAGTAGATGCGGTAGTAGTGATACCGCAAGTAGAAGACGCGGGGAAAGCCCGTTCCCGTATATTCCGGTTCGTCCCAGGTGCCGTCGGGATTCTGAGTTTCGATCAGGTAGTTGATACCGCGGCGGACGGCCGGTGAATCGACCAGGCCCGCTGCCATCAAGCCCAGCAGCGCCCAGGCAGTTTGCGAGGGTGTGGGCGTCCCCTGGCCCTTGAGGGCCGGATCGTCGTAGCTGGCGGGCGTTTCGCCCCAGCCGCCGCAGGGTTGCTGCGTGGCCACCAGCCAGGCTGCACCGGCCTTCACCGCCGGATCGTTGTTTGGCACGCCCACCGCGTTGAGGCCGACCAGCACCTGCCAGGTGCCGTAGATGTAGTTCACGCCCCAGCGGCCAAACCAGCTACCGTCGGCTTCCTGGGTCTGCCGGATATAGGCCAGGCCGCGTTGGATCGGCGGGAAGTCCGGTTGCCGGCCCAAGGCCGCGAGCGCCTCCAGCACCCGGGCGGTAATGTCCGGCGAGCTGGGGTCGATCATCGCGTTGTGATCGGCAAAGGGAATCCGGCACAAGAACTCGCGATTGTTGTTGCGGTCGAACGCGCCCCAGCCGCCGTCGTCGTTCTGCATCGCCAGCATCCAGGCTTCGCCGCGGGCAATGGCGGCAGCCACGGGATCTGGAGCATCGGCCCGCACCGCGCTGGCGGCGTTGGGTTGGCGGAAACGATCGGCGGCCAACGAACCGTTGATATCCTTGCGGGTACGGAGGCGATTGAGCACGCCCTTGGCGTTGCCGACGGCCGTTTGCAGCGAATCACGGCTGAAGGTCTCACGCAGATTGCGTAGCCGCTGGCCGACGGCCGCCGGGAACCTCGCCTGCAGCACTTCGACGTCGCCCACCTTTTCGCGGCGGACTGACGTGGGGCTGCCCAGCGTCAGCAGCTCACTGCCAGCCGGACCGCTGGTGGCATTGGCGGTAGCCGCCGCGGCGTCGCCCTGGGACATGGCCGCTTGCGACTCGCCCAGCGCCATGAGCACCATCGAGGTGTCGTCGACATCCGGGTATGGATCGTTGGCGAACTCAAAGCACCAGCCGCCCGGCTCCGCCGCAACCGTTTCGGCCCAGTCGCCGGGGGCCAGGATCTGCCGGTCCAGCAGCCATTTCCGTGCGGCGGCAATTTGCTCGTGGTCGCCGGGCACGCCCGCCTCGACCAGGGCGCGAACCGTGATGGCCGTATCCCACACCGGCGACTTGCACGGCTCCAGGCGGATGTGATCTTCGGTCTCGATCTCCAGGCCCTCGAGTTGCTCGTAGCAGTACTTCAGCTCGGGCTGGTCGTCGGTGTAGCCCAGGCAACGCAGCGCGATGATCGACCAGACCATCGGCGGGAAGATGGCTCCCAAGCCGTCGCTGTTGTGGAAGCGGTCGATCATCCAGCGCTCGGCGGCCTTCAACGCCCGCTTGCGGAGCGGCAGCAGGTTCCGCCGCTGAAGCAGCTTGAGCGACTTGTCGGTCAGCCGGAAGAAGCGTTCCCAACTGAACGCCTTTTCTTCTTCCACGGCTCCCGGCGGACGCAGCGGCGGCCAGTTGCGAGGATGCTTGAGGAACAGCTCGCGGATGCCGCACTCAGGCGGAACCTCCGTGACCGGCTGTAGCGCCGACATGATCGACAGCGGTACCACCATGGTCCGCGTCCAGGCGCTCATCATCGTCAGATTCAGCGGGAACCACTTGGGCAGCAGCACCAGTTCCGGCGGCACGGCCGGGCAGTACTGATAATCGAGCTGCCCCAGCAGCGCCAGGTAGAACCGCGTGAAGCTGTTCACCCGGTCGACGCCGCCGGCGGCCAGAATGGCCTTGCGGGCACGCTGCATCGGCTCCGACGCCGGATCATGCCCGGTGAGCTTAAGCGCGAAATAGGCTTTGACGCTGGCGCTGATTTCCAACGGGCCGCCGGGGTAGATGTTCCAGCCGCCCTCGGGCATTTGCTTTTGCAGCAAGTAATTGGCGCACTTGCGGGCTTTTTCGGTGTGTTCGCGCTTCAGCCACGCCAGCAGCAGGATGTATTCGCTTTCGAGAATGGTGTCGCCTTCCAGCTCGGCGACCCAGTAGCCGGGCGACTGTTGCTGCTGGAGCAGCCAGTCAGTCGTGCGCTGAATCGATTGCTGCAAGGCAGAAGCGGTACCCGTTTCCGCAACGCGAGCCAAGCCCGGCGAAATGGCATTCATGCTCCGGTTCCCCTGAGTTGTCAGACGCACGTCCTTGATCGCGCCGGACCGCCACAGGGGGCGGATCGCAGCGATGGTTACGCCGCTCCATCAAAGAGCGGTCGGTGAAGTCTCTCGACAGCGCCGTGAAGTGCTACGGTCATGAAAGGGTATGAGGGCGGGTTGGCAGCGGCTTCCCCACCTTCTGCACCCTGTCCAATTAACAGGCAATGTAAGACAGAATGCCGCCCCTCACAAGCCGCTATTTGGAGTGGCGGCCGTCCGGAAACCGGCCCCGCAAAAAAAGCACGCAGCGCTGGATAGCCTGGCGGGGGAAGGACGGCTAGCCAATCCGCTGCGTGCCTGTCGGGTCAATCTGTGGCAGTGATGGAAGACCGCGGCCTACTGCCTAGTTGGTGAACTGCTTCTGCAACTCTTCCACGCGCTTCCGCAACTCGTCGATCTGCTTTTGCAGTTCCTCCTGATGCGGGAACTCGAAGGCCGGCCAGCCGGGCAGCGGCTCAGGCACGGTCGGGTACGCCGCGCCGGGCACCGCCATATGGACGCCGGCCGCCGGGCGGAACACGTCGCGCTGCGGCAGCAGGGCCGCGACGGCCGGCCGCAGATCCTCGGGAAGCTCATCAAGCTGGTCGGCGGTCACGTCCCACGACTTATCGCCGCGCTGGACCTTCACGCGGATCGGTTCTTCGCCGGTGGCGGTGATCGTGACCGTGACGTCCTTGGGCAGCTTAGGACGTTCGCGGTGGACCTTGATGGCAAACGGCTCGATCACGCCGGGCCCCAGCACGCGGAACCGGAAGGGGCCGCCGTACTCACGCACCATCGGGCCCAGCCGATGGTCACGCGGACGTTCCTTGGGCGTGACTTCGAGAGTGGTCTTCTCGCCTTCGCGGATCAGTTCGAGCTTGAGCGTCTTGCCTTCGCTGGCATTGACCACTTCGACCAGGTCGATCAACGTACCCAGTTCCCGATCACCGGCACGGACCAGCACGTCGTCGGGTTTGAGCCCGGCCTCGTGGGCAGCCGAGCCTTCGACCACGTGCATCACGATCAGGCCTTGGCCTTCTTTCAGGCCCAGGTGCTTGGCCAGCGTGCGCTCGATCGGAGTGCATTCCACGCCCAGCCACCACCGCGACGTGCCGGGTTCCTGCGTAGGCTTGTCGGTCTTGCGATCAGCCGCGTCCTTGTCGGCCGCCACGGTGCGCAGCATCACAGCGCGGCGGCCGTGCCCTTCACCGAGGCCCATAAGCGGGCCCGCGGGGCCATCTTCAGCCGTGAACTTTAGTACCCGCACTACGGGCGCATCCGCGGCCGCCGGATGGCGAACGATGAACTTCTTTTTGAGGTCTTGGGCGCCCGCGTCCAGGGCCGGCCACAAGATGGCCGCCACGGCGGCAACCCAGCAGGTGTGCCGCGAAAGGCGGCGGTAGATATTCGTTTGCATGCAACTACTCCTGTTACACGAGGTGGCTCACCGCGACTTGATCCAGCACAGAGCCGCGGCTTGGCAACCTGCTTGTCCCTCCCACCTGCACGCCGGCTCGGCCGCAACCGACGTGCAGCGGGAGGCAACCAGGCGAACCGTTCATGGAGACGTTGATTCGTAACCGCCCACTGCTCCCGGCTTACTGGTAGCGATGGCCGCCGACATACTGCACTTCAACCTGTTCGACCGGCACGACCAGCCGCCGGCCATCGCCCAAGTCCAGCGGAACCAGCTCACGCTGGGTCTGGACCATATGGCCCTGCCGCTGCATCTGTTCCTTCCAGCTGGCAGGCACCGCCGAAGGCTGCGAGGCCAGCCACCGCTGGGCGTCCACGCCGTTGACCGCCGGCAGTTCCATGGGGCGCCAGGTGCCGTTGTCGTTGACCAGCAGGCTGACGTGCCCCCAACTGGGCGTCGATGCCGCCGAGCCACCTTGAACTGCCGGCTGCGGAACCAGTGATGGCAGATCTTGCCCAGGGACGGTTGCGATCATCGACTCGTTGATGGGCTGCGAAGAAGTTGCCGGTTGCGCAGTTCCGGCAACTTGGGTGCCGCCGGGTTGATCGGGATGCAGGGCAAACCCCAGCACGAACGCCACGACGAAGCTGGCCGCCATCGAGAGCACCGTGAACGCCCGGCGCTGCCAGGATGCCCCACCGCCCGACGTTGTCGTGGCGGGGCCGCCACTGCGCTTTGGTTCCGCAGGACGGGCGGTTTCCGGCGGAATGGCCGCCTGGGCGGGCGACGGTTCGTCGTTGCCCCAATCACCAAGCTCCTGCCGCCATACCTCCGCTTCGACAAAGGCCAGGGCGCAGCGCCGCCAGCCGCCCTCGATCTGGTCCAACTGACGCAGCAGCGCCTGTTGCTGCTGCGTGGACAGTTCGCCATCGACCAGCCGGTCCAGTAGCCGCTGGAGTTCGTCAGATGTGAGCGAATCGGATGGTGAAAGCGAATGGTTCATGACCGTACTTCGACAACATTCAATTGAGCCAGCACGTCGCGCATCCGACTGCGGGCCCGATGCAGCCGGGCCTCGACCGCGCTATGGCTGACTCCCAAGTGATCGGCAATTTGATGGTAGCTCCAGTCCTCCGTGTACTTGAGCAACAGGATTTCGGCATCGCGGGCAGGCAGCATGGCTAGCGCCTGCCGGACCTTGGCTCGGCGTTCGTCGGCCAGGAGCCATTGCAGCGGATCGTGCGGTTCCCCCTGGCCGTCGGCAGCCGCCGACTGCTGAGCGAACCGATCGATCAGCTTGCGCCGCCGCCCCTGCTTGCGGCGATACAAAAGCGACTTGATCACCGCCAGGCGATACAGCCAGGGGGCCAGCCGGGAGGGATCTTTCAGCGGCGAACGCTGCTCGACGGCAGCCAGGGCCACCTCTTGGAAGACCTCTTCCACGGCGCCGCGGCTTCCGACGCGCGCACCGATCACGGTCCGCAACCAGCGGCCGTGCTGGTTGAACGCCGCATCCCAATCGATGGACGCTCCGGCACACGCGGCAGCGGCTGTCGCTCCTTCGCCCTGGAGTGACGGCTTTTCGTTCATAGGTACCTGGGAGTTACCGCGACGGTGGATTTCTTGCAAAGATTTGCACCGCTTCTGGTCCGATTTCCCTCCCGGCATGCGGGCGCTGGGGCTAAACCATGCGGCGCTACTTATTCGTACGCAGGGCATCCCCATTTGGAGCGCGGCCGGCAGCCGGTCCAAGTGAGGGGGACGCCGTCGGCAACAGCAGCAAAAAAAACGCCCGGCCAGAGGGAAAGGTCCCCCAAGACCAGGCGATGGGGAGCGGTAACTCCAGGTGGATTCAGAGAGTTCAGGCAAATACTTCGGCCAACGGTTGGCCGCCATCGGTGATCGGCACCGGGCGGTCGCCTGCGTAGAGCTCCTTAGTCGTGTCAATGCCCAGAGCGGCGTAGATCGTGGCGTGGAAGTCGGGAATGGATACTGGCCGCTTCACAATCTTGCGGCCCAGTTCGTCGGTGACACCTACCACCTGGCCGGTTTTCAGGCCGCCGCCTGCCAGCACACCGCTGAAGGCTTGCGAATGGTGGCCGCGACCACCGCCGCCATCGAACTCCGGCGGCCGGCCGAACTCGGTTGCCACGGCGATCAGCGTCTTATCCAGTAGCTTCTTCTGTTCCAGATCGAGGATCAGTGCCGAAAGTGCCTGGTCCAGTTCCTGGATCAGCAGGTGCTGGTTGAGTTGGCCGTCGTTGTGGGTGTCCCAGCCGGTGCCGTTGACGAAGTTCAAGTTCGAGGACACTTCGATGAAACGCACGCCGCGTTCGATCAGCCGCCGGGCGAGCAGGCATCGCTGGCCAAACTCGCTGCCGTAGGCTTCGCGCAGCGCGGCCGGTTCCTGGTCCAGATTAAAGGTGCTCATGAATTGCGGGCCGGAGAGCCGCAAGGCCTGCTCGCTGACGTCGGCATACGCTTCGATCTTGGTGTCGTTTTCGTTGCGTTGCCGGTAGCCATCGCGTAGCCCGGCCAGTAACTGCTCGCGGCGCTGTTGCCGGTCGGCGGTTACGGAGTCGGGACGCTTCAAGCCGGCTGGGCCGGCGTTGGTATCGGTCAAGTACATATAGCTGTACTTGGAGCCCAAAAAGCCGGGGCCGCGGGTAAGGTTCGGGTAGCCCATCACCACGTACGCCGGCACGCCATCCTCGGCGGCTCCCTTTTCGTACGCGACTACCGAACCGATCGACGGGTAGACGATGGTGCCGGAGGTTGGCCGCCCGGTGTGCAGCCGGTTGGTGGCCGCGGCGTGTTCGTCGATCACGTTGTGGTGCAGGCTGCGGACGAGGATCGCACGATCGAGGATCGGCGCGGTGCGGCTGAGATGCTCGCACACCTGTTCGCCGGGGATGGCCGTATCAATCGCGTCGTAATACGAGCCAGGATCCTTGCGGCCGGTGCTCTTGCGCTTGGGATCGAAGGTATCGATATGGCAAGCACCGCCGCCCAGCCATAGAAAGATGCAGTATTCAGCTTTGCCCAGCGGCACGGTGGGCTTCTCGGAGGCCGCCACGTGTGTCAGGCCCGAGGGTAGCAGGCTGCCGGTTGCGGCAACGGTCGCGGCTGTCGCCGAAGCTTTCAAGAACTCGCGGCGGGAGACCGTGGAAGGAACAACGTGAGGCATACCGGCGACTCCCAGACGCTTCGCACAAGAACGTTGCCGCCAGCAAGGTGGGCGGCCGTGGCGTGAATCCAGCGATTTTGTTCGGTCGCCCGCGAGTTTACCACCTTTGGCTGGTTTGCCTAGCAAAATTGTCAGCCGACGCGTTCTGGTTGCGTAAGCGTGACATGGCCAAGCGGCGATGCTCCAAGCACCGGCGATAGCTTGCCGATAACCCGCTGAAATGCGAGCCGAATCCATCGGTTCCCCCCCCGCGCCGAAAAGAATTCAAACACTTGTTTTGCTCCGCGCGGTGCGGTATGTTCAGTTTCCCTCCATCATCCTGGGGGCCCTGTTGCCCCACTTGGGTCTATCGTCAGACGCGGCTTACGGCCGGCAGTCCTGCCAAAGCTGTGCATCGATCTGTTCCCCTTGGCCCCTGCCACAAGCGAGCTGAATAGAACATGAGCACCGTTGATCTCCAGAGCGCAGTTGCGAAGGCGCGCGAAGCCCTCGATGCCCACACCGTCGAGTGCGTGCAGTGGCATTTTCACCCTTCGACCGGTTCGCAGTTCTGGCTGGAAAAGGCCAAGGAACTGAAGTTTGATCCGTTGAAGGAAATCAAGTGCTTCGACGATCTGAAGAAGTTCCCGCTGTTTGAGGACGACTGGTTGCGTGGCGGCCCCGTTCGCCGCTGGATTCCGCAGCCGCTCCAGAACAAGCCGATCTACGTGTTCGAAACCGGCGGCACGACCGGCATTCCCAAGAGCCGCGTCGTGGTTGAGGACCACTGGATCGATTACGAGCTGTTCAGTGAAACGCTGCCCGACGAGTACTTCCCCAAGGGCAGCAACTGGTTGATGCTCGGTCCCTCGGGCCCGCGTCGGTTGCGGTTGGCCGTGGAGCACCTGTGCCAGTACCGGGGCGGTATTTGCTTCTGCATCGATCTTGATCCGCGCTGGGTGATCAAGCTCATCAAGAAGGGCTGGATGGAGCACCTGGAAGCGTACAAGCAGCACTGCATCGATCAGGCGGTGACGATCCTGACCGCCAATCACGACATCAAGTGCATGTTTGCCACGCCCAAGTTGCTGGAGGCCCTGGCCCTGGAGCTGGAAAAGCGCGGCACCAGCATCCCCGATGTCGGCATCACCGGCATCTTCTCCGGCGGCACCGAGTTCACCCCGCAGTGGACGCGGTTCTGCATGGAAGAGTTCCTCGACGAGCGGGTGTACATGACACCGACCTATGGCAACACCCTGATGGGGCTGGCCTGCAGCAAGCCAGTCTCCGCCGAGGACGGCTACAAGATCACCTACTACGCTCCGCAGCCTCGCGCCGTGATCGAGGTGGTCAACCCCAACAATCACCTGGATATCGTCAGCTATGGCGGTACCGGCCGCGTGAAGCTGTACACGATGACCAAGGAACTGTTCATCCCCGGCTTCCTGGAACGCGACGAGGGCGAACGCGAACAGCCCTACGAAAAGTACCCCTGGGACGGCGTGAGCGGCGTGCGGCCGTTCAGCAAGCTGCCCGGCGGTACGACCGTGGGCGTGTACTGATCGCTGTCTGGACACAACCAAGGGCCGGGAGGGTGCGCATCGCCCCTCCCGGCTTGCTGTCCATGGTGGCTGCGCGGGTGAACCACACCCGCGTGCATGGTCTGCTGTTGCCGCGCCAGGCCGGAGCGGCTCTGTCGGCCAGGTGCGGTATTTCGGTCGGCGGCTGGGCACGCCGGCTGCTGCTTGGATTCATCGATCGATTGCGTTTTTGTCTCCGTTCATTTGCAACTCGGAGTCGGCCGCCGCGAGACGCGAGTTTGCAACACCACGTGCCGGCCGCTGGGGCCGCAGGAGTTCCCGATCATGTTTTCGCTTCCCGTGCTCCGCTGGGGTAAGCCGTACGACTCGCTCGAGAAAGACCAGGTCGTCCACTTCAATACCGGTGAAGTGATCGCCGAAGTGGGCCAGGCCAACCCCGGCATGCTCGCTCGCGACATGCGGCACGCCAAACGGGCTCGCGATCTGCTCCGCCAGATTCCGCCCGAAAATCTCATCGAGCGGGTCAAGAAGGCGGCCGATTTGTATCTCAACGGCACCCTGCCGCTGGGCAATGGCACCCAAAGCCCGGACGATTTTGTGCGGTCGCAGAGTGCTTCGACCGGTCTGCCTGAGCACATGTGCCGGTTCAACATGGAGAAGAACCACTTCGTGTTGACCAATATGGACCGGATGCTCGACGCGCTGACGCGCGGCCTCGATCTCAAGATCCTGAGCCGCGGTTACGGCATCGAGAGCCGCGGCGTGGTCGTGAGCTATCAGGCGCAGTCGCCGGTGCTGGGCCTGGTGTTGCCGTCGAACAGTCCTGGCGTGCACACGCTCTGGCTGCCGGTGATCCCGATGCAGATTGGCTTGGTGCTCAAGCCCGGCCCGCAAGAGCCGTGGACGCCGTACCGTATGGCGGCGGCCTTTGTCGAGGCCGGCATTCCGCCTGAAGTGATCTCCATCTACCCCGGCGGCGCCGACGTGGGCGCGGCGGTGCTGGAGCACGTCGATCGCAGCATGATCTTCGGCGGCACGCCCACCGTGGAACGCTACCGTGGCAATCCCCGCGTGCAGGCCCACGGTCCCGGCTTCAGCAAGATCCTGCTGGGCGACGACTGTGTCGACGAGTGGGAAAAGTACCTCGACGTGATGGTCGAGAGCATCTACCGCAACAGCGGCCGCGGCTGCATCAACTGCTCGGGCATCTGGGCATCTCGGCACACCAAGGAGATTGCCGAAGCCATCGCCGAGCGGATCGGTCCGATCGACGTGCTGCCGCCCGAGGATCCCAACGCCGGACTGGCCGCGTTCACGGCGGTGATCAATGGCCGCAACATGGGCGCCCTGGTGTGGGACATGATCGAGGCCGACCTGCAAGAGGAAGGCGTGACCCACGTCACCGAGAAGTACGGCCCGCGGCTGGTGGAGAAGGAACGCTGCGCGTACCTGCGGCCGACGATCGTGCACTGCAAGTCGCCCGAAAACTCCATCGCCAAGAAGGAGTACATGTTCCCCTTCTCGACCGTGGTGGAATGTCCGCAGGACAAGATGATCGAGTCGATCGGTCCCACGCTGGTCTGCACGGCGATCACCAACGATCCGAAGTTCCAGCAGGAACTGACCGATGCCGTTCACATCGACCGGCTCAACATCGGCCCCATCCCCACGATCAAGCTCGACTGGCTCCAGCCGCACGAAGGCAACATCGTCGAGTTCTTGTTCCGGGCTCGGGCTTACCAGTTGAGCGACGACAAGCTGGCCGCGCTCAAGCAGTAATCGTTGGCCTGGCACGCCGCTGGGCGGTCCCCTGCCCTGCCGCGGCTTAAGTCGAAGTAGCGCCATCAGAGCAACAAAAAAGAGCCGGGTCGTAAATCTACGGCCCGGCTCTTTCGTTTTGTTGGTGTGCCTGGCTCCGCGGCCACGGGGGACGGCGGAGTTCGATTCAGGCGAACACAGCGGTTACTTGCGTTCGGTTGTTTCTTCAACGGCCTTGGCCGTATTGGAATCGCTCACCGTGCGGGCCTTGATGGCCTTGGGCGGGTTCGCGGCCACTGCGCTGACAGCTTGCTGAATGAGCTGCGTGACGCTGCCGGCCGACATCGCGCCGACGTTGTGATGCCGCTTCCAGCCCTGGGCGGTGCGATAGTAGAGCACCACTTGGGGGATGGAGCTGCCCTGCATCAACTGCCGGGCGAGCGTCGGCTGCTGGTCGCTGTTGATCGTCACGTAGCTGACTTGTGCCAGTGCCCCCTGTTGCAGCAACTGCGGCATGACGCGGTTCTTCATCACCACGCAGTGGGGGCACCAGTCTGCGCCGATCAGCACCAGCATGGGTTTGCCGGTTTCCGCCGTCGCAGCGTAGGCGTCGGCGTATGAGACACTGCCGCCGTTGGCCAGCAGCGTCGACTGCATCAGCGCGGACAACAAATAAGCTGCCATGCGAATTCTCCAAATAACACTAGGCCCGAAACAAGAAGCCCGCCCACAAGGTGGGGAATCCTAACGCGTGGGCGCGCACCGTTTGCGCGATAGAGGCGCAAGGGGGGAAAGCGTCAGAGCGATCAGACAGAAGAAACGCCGCACGTCGTGGCAGCGCGATGTGAGATGTCTGACTGAGGCCACGTGCAGGTGCTGGCACAGCACCTTGGTGCAAACCTCTTAAGGGGCGTATTCTAGCCACCCTCTCCCTCCAAGCAAGCAATTTCTTGCCCTGCTTTCCAAGTCTGAAAGGCTGCACACTTTAGGCGAACCTTGCGGTCTGAAGCGGTCGTCCGGTTCCGTCGGGATTCTCTCGAAATGCCGGTCCTAAGTGGCCGATTGTGCACAACGTACCAATCAGTACCGTCCGGCTGGGGGGCAACAGCGTCTGGACCGTCAGGGCCCTAGAACGCATTTCTCCCTTTCTGGCCCAAGTGCACGAACGCAGGAGTATTCCATGACCCGCACGTTTCTGCCGACGCTGGCCTGTCTTGGGCTGTTGCCGCTGGCAGCTTGGGCTGACGAACCGCCAGTGCCTCCGATCGAGCTGATCGAGCCTGCGCCGGAGCATTCACCGCTGCAGCCGATCAAATCGTCGCGCCGGGGCCATAGCGCGCCAACCCCCACGACTGTTGAGGACCATGCCCGTCCGGTGCCGGTGGCGGACGACAATCCGGTGCCGGCGCCTTCGACCCAAGGGCCGGCCGATGTACCCGGTCGGCTCCCGACGTCGCTCCCCAAGCGCGCGCCGAAGATCGACCGGCTGCCGCAAGCTTCGCGCGTGGACGACGCGCTGCCCAACAGCGTCAGCCGGGAACTGCCTCGGCAGATTCCCGCTTATGAAGCCACCTCGGTGCCCGAAGGCATCGACACCCTGGTCGATGGCAACAGTGCCGAGCCTTTGGAGCCACTGGGCCGGCAGACCGAGATCATTCGCGAGCGTTATCCCGACGGCAAGATCCGCATCGAGCGCCATGTCACCCAGGACGAAAACCGCAACTACCTGAACCATGGCCCGTGGACGATGTGGGATCGCCAGGGCAACATCGTCGCCCAGGGTAAGTACCACTTTGGTCGGCAAGACGGTCAGTGGGTGCGCCGTTACTTCGTACCGCGCGATAGCCTGCTGCAGCAGCCGTGGCTCCAGGGCTTTGAACGGCCGGTGACGTCGGTCATCAACTTTGTCGATGGCCAACTGCACGGTCCGTGGACGATCGTCGATGCCCGCGGCCGACCCGTCGCAACCTGGAACTTCGAAAACGGCCAACTGCACGGTCCGGCCACGTGGTGGTTCGCCAACGGGCAGAAGATGCGCATCGCCAATTACGTGCGCGGCGTGCCGCACGGCGACTTCACCGAGTGGCGGCCCAACGGCACCATCGTCAGCCAAAAGCGGTATGAAGAAGGACGTAGCTTCACGCGGGTGACGAAGTACGATCGCACCGGCAACCTGCTGGTCGAAGGCTGGCACGTGAACCCGGTGGAGGAACACCGTCTTGGTTACGACTGGTGGGCCGGCGAACTGTTGATCGATGTCGCCGTCACCGAGGGCGAAAGCCTGCGGACCGGGATCTGGACCTACTACTACTATCCCACCGGTCAGAAGCAATACGAAGGCGAGTTCCACGAGGGCGACGCCATCGGCGTGCACACCTGGTGGTATCCCAACGGCCAACGCAGCACTCGCGGCAACTATCACGCGGGCAAGCCGCATGGCACCTGGACCTGGTGGTATGCCAACGGCCAGCGCCGTATCGAAGGCCGCTACCTCAACGGCGAGTATGATCGCGGTTGGGTCGGCTGGACCGAACAAGGCAACGCCATCCCGCTGGACGAATCGCAGGACGTGCTGCCGATGCCGCCGGCCTTGGGCGAAGAAGGTGGCGACGACTGGTCCAGCGCCAAGGCAACTGACCGCTCCGCCCAGCGTCGGTCGCTGAAGGTCTACTAAGCGACTACACCAAACGCTCAACCCGCCGCTTGGCCCGCGTCCTTGCCGCATGGGGACGCGGGCTTTGCCTTTTCTGGGGTGCGGCATGGGCCGCCGTTTCCTGCGTGGCCGGGCTGGGAGTAGTCGGTGCCGGCCGCATCCGTCTTGCGGTTGAAAGCCGCTTATTGCTGGCCCGCAGATCATGGCTTTTCGCAGCTTGCGTCGTCTAGAATAGAACCCTGGGAGTTCCCCCAAGGTCCAGCGACGACTCCGATCGCTGGGATCGGCTGATCCCTTTCGCCGGCCGTGAATGCGCAGCGAGAAGCTCCAACGTGAAGATCTGGTACAACAAGGTCAACGAGAGTCGGCGGACGCTGTTCGAGACCGAAGCGACCGAAGTCACCATCGGTCGCGACAACGAGAACGATATCGTCCTTCGCAGTCCGCTCGTCTCGCGGCGGCATGCGATCATTCGCTTGCGCGACGGCCAGTTGTCCGTTCAGAATGTCGGCCTGAACAGCTGCCTGGTGGGCGACCGCGAACTGTTGGGCGGCGAGGAAGCGTCGTTTTCGCCCGGCGTAAAGCTCCGCATCTGGCCCTACACGCTGACCTTTGAATCCGAGGTCGCGGCCACGGTCACGCCGCAGGAGGTGGAAGCCCACCTGCGCGCCGTCATGGCGTCGCTGGAGCTGCGCATCCACCAGAAGCTGCTGGAACGGCTCGACCTGTACGAGCTGGAGAACAACCGCGTCCACAATCGCGACAACATCCTGCTGCTTGAGAACAACATCGAGGACGTTTGTCGCGAACTGGAAGTTTTCGGCCAGCACAACGAATCGCTGCTGGATGAGCTGGCGGTGCTCACGCTCCGCGATCTGCTGGTAAACCAGATCATTATGGAGACGGGGCACGACGATTACTTCGACCTGGCCAGCATCACCGCCAACGAGTTCGATGTGCCGGCAACGCTGGTGCCAGAGCGCGAAACCGAACTGCACAACCTGCTGCAGTACATTCGCGAGAAGCTGCGGCTGGACGAGATTTCCGACGTCAGCGACAAGATCTACTTCCTTGAGGAGCGGTTTGTCGAAGTGGCCGCGGCGGTGCGGATTCACCTGCATGCCGAACTGCGCAAGTACATCCTGCTCCGCACGCTGAAGAAAGACCTCAAGGACACCGTCTTTGGCTTTGGCCCGCTCCAAGACCTGCTACGCGCGCCGACGATCTCCGAAATCATGGTCGTTAAGAGCGACCAGATCTATGTCGAACGCGGCGGTGTGATCGAACGCTCCGGGCGGCGGTTCATTTCCGAGAAAGTTACCGAAAGCATCATCGAACGCATCGTTGCCCAGGTGGGGCGGCGGATCGACAAGAGCACGCCGCTGGTCGACGCCCGGTTGCCTGACGGCTCACGCGTGAACGCCATCATTCCGCCGCTGGCCACGCGCGGACCGTGCCTCACCATCCGCAAGTTCCCCGTTCAGCGGATGACGATGGATGATCTGCTCGAACTGGGCAGCATCAGTGAGCCGGCCGCCCGATTCCTCCGGGCCGCGGTCATCGATCGCCGCAACATCCTGATCAGCGGTGGAACCGGCACCGGTAAGACCACGCTGCTGAACGTGCTGAGCAGCTTCATTCCGTACAAGGAACGCATTGTCACGATCGAAGACACGCAGGAATTGCGGCTGCACCAGGAGCACGTGGTCAGCCTGGAAGCCAAGCCGCCGAATGTGGAAGGCACCGGGCAGTACACGATCCGCGACCTGGTGCGCAATGCCCTGCGTATGCGGCCCGACCGCATCATCGTTGGCGAGTGCCGCGGCGGCGAAGCGCTGGACATGCTCCAGGCCATGAACACCGGCCACGATGGCAGCCTGACCACGATCCACGCCAACAGCGCTGAGGAAGTGATCGAGCGCATGGAGGTCTTGGTGCTGATGGCCGCCGACTTGCCGGTGCTTTCGATCCACCGTCAGATCGCGTCGGCGATTGACTTGATCGTGCAGATCAATCGTTTGCCGGGCGGACGCCGCGCCGTCACGCAGATTGCCGAGGTGGTGGGCGTCGATCCCGAAACGCACGATGTGATCCTGGCCGACATTTTCAACTTCCGCGACGGCAAGAACCTCAAGCCGACGGGTTATCTGCCTTCGTTCATCGATTCGCTGGTTGAGAAGGCCCTGCTCGACCTGGAGTTCCTGTACGCCGGTTGGCAGAGCCGCGGCGACGTGCAGCGGATTTCCAGTGAGCGGTTCACCGAGGAGCCGGCCAGGTCACATAGGCCGGCGCCGGTAACGCTGACGGCAAGGCCCGGCGAGCCGGCTGCCAAGAGCAGTGCCGAACCGCACACGGAAGAGCCGCCCGCGGTTCCGGAGATGCCGCCGCCGTTGCCGCCCCCGCTGCCGCCGCACATCGGCCAAGGTGCGCCGCACGCACGCCGGGCGAGCCCCGTGGGGCCGGAAACACGCGGTGGCTATAGCAAGGCGGTGGTGGTTGATCCGATCGGAGCTGTGACCCAGGCGGAAACCGCGCAAACGGAGTCCGGTGGTGCCGAAGATGACGGCGAATGGTATTGCCGCATCATGGGTACCGAGTTCGGACCGCTGACCGCCGAGGACTTGATCAACATTTACCGCTCGGGCCAATTGGCACCCCATGACCTGGTGCGGCACGGGGCCGATGGACAATGGTTCCCCGCCGGTTCCACCACGCTGTTGCAAGGATTACGGTAGCCTTGCCGCGGCGGGCGATGCCCCGCGTCGCTTTTCCTCGAATCCTCTTCCGGCATCCTGCTTCCGGAATGTTGGTGCGATGGACGTTCAGCCTTTGATATCCAGCAGTCTCGCCGGCGCGGCAGTCGCCACGTTTGTGTATTTCTGCCGCGGCTATTACGGCAGCTTTCTGGATTTCGTCCACGCCGATTTGTCTGAGAAGCTGCGGCGGATGCGAATCTCGACGGTCAATCTGCGAACTTACCTGCTGGCCTGGAGCGTGGTGATCGTCGGCGCCGCCGGTTCGCTGTGGGTAGCGTTCGATAGCTTCCCTTTGGCGCTCTTGGCCGCCGCTGTGCTGTTCTGTGGCCCCTGGTATGTGCTGCGGCGAATGGCCCAGCGGTACCGCGACAAGATCGAGGATCAATTGGCCGACGGCATGGCGTCATTTTCGGCTGCGATTCGGGCCGGTTTGTCGATTCCGCAAGCACTGGAGTTGTTGGCCGAGCAAGGGCCGCGGCCGATGCGCGACGAGTTCCGGCAAATTGTGGGCGAGTACAATTTGGGGAAACCGCTGGATCGCACGTTGGAAGAAGCGAAAGAGCGGCTGGAGAGCGAAAACTTTGCCCTGTTTACCGCAGCGCTCTTGGCCAGCCGCGAAAGCGGCGGCAAGCTCAACGAAACGGTCGATCGCATTGCCACCAGCGTGCTGGAGATGCAGCGGCTGGAACGCAAGATCCGCTCCGAGACGGCTCAGGCCCGGCGGTCGGCGCTGTACATGGCGCTGGCCCCGCTGTTCATCCTGGTGGTGTACACGTTTGTCGACCCGGTGAACACGGCCAGACTGTTCACAACCGTGCCTGGTCAGATCATTCTCTGCACCGCGATTGTGTTGAATTTGCTGGCCTACCTTTGGGCTCGAAGAATCTTGAACCCCGACATTTGAATCCCGGGGTGGTTGCGGCTGACGCCTCGCGGTGGGGCCGTCACACGCCGGCTTGTCGCCACGTGGTAGCGATTGTGGGGGAAACACCGCGGACCTGGCGGCGAGGAACCGCAATTGCCCTAACTTGGGGGGCAGGCACCGGTTTGACCCTTAAGCTAGCACGCTTTAGAATCCCCGTTTGCACTCCGGGGGCAGCTAGAGAGCGAATCATACGCACGTCCATTGAGGTATTTGTACGATGGCGGATCAGATTGGCGGCGTCCAAGCCGAAAAGGCCGTTTATCCTCCGAGCGATGAGTTTGCCTCCAAGGCACGCATCTCATCGATGGAGCAGTACCAGCAGTTGTGGAACGCCGCAGAGCAGGACCCGGAAGGGTTCTGGGGCCAGCGCGGCAAGGAGATGCTGCATTGGTTCAAGCCGTTTGAACGCGTGCTGGAGTGGGAAGAGCCGTTTGCCCGCTGGTTCGTCGGCGGTCAGACCAACGCCAGCTACAACTGCTTGGACGCGCACCTGAATACCTGGCGGAAGAACAAGGCTGCCCTGATCTTTGAAGGCGAGCCCGGCGATACCCGCACCCTCACCTACCAGCAACTGCACATCGAGGTCTGCAAGTTTGCCAACGTGCTCAAGGGGCTGGGCATCGGCAAGGGCGATGTCGTTTCGATCTACATGCCGATGGTGCCCGAGCTGGTGATCGCCATGCTGGCCTGTGCCCGCATCGGTGCGATTCACTCGGTGATCTTCGGTGGTTTCTCCAGTGATGCGATTGCCGACCGCAACCAGGACGCCCAGGCCAAGTTGATCATCACGGCCGATGCCGGCTGGCGGCGCGGTGCCCAGTTGCCGCTCAAGCACAATGTGGACGTGGCCCTGGAGAAGTCGCCCTCGGTCAAGCACTGCATCGTGCTCCGCCGCTGCGGCGTGCAGGTGCATATGCAGCACGGCCGCGACCACTGGTGGCATGACCTCATGGAAGAGGCCTCGGCCAATTGTCCCGCCGAGCCGCTCGATAGCGAGCACCCGCTGTTCATCCTCTATACCAGCGGCTCGACCGGCAAACCCAAGGGCATCCGCCATACCACCGCCGGCTACAACCTGTACGTCCGACAGACGTTTGAGTGGGTCTTCGATTACCGCGACGACGACATCTACTGGTGTACGGCCGACTGCGGTTGGATCACGGGCCACAGCTACATCGTGTACGGTCCGCTTTCGGCCGGCGCCACGGTGCTGATCTACGAGGGCGCCCCCAACTGGCCGGAGGAAGATCGCTTCTGGGACATGATCGAACGGCACCGCGTGAACATCTTCTACACGGCGCCGACGGCGATCCGGGCCTTCATCAAGTGGGGCAACCACCACGTCGAGAAGCACGACCTTTCCAGCCTCCGGCTCTTGGGCTCGGTGGGCGAGCCGATCAACCCGGCAGCCTGGCTGTGGTACTACAACGTGATCGGCAAGGGCCGCTGCCCGATCGTCGATACCTGGTGGCAGACCGAAACCGGCGGCATCATGATGAGCCCGCTGCCGGGGGCCACACCCACCAAGCCTGGCAGTTGCACGCTGCCGCTGCCCGGCGTGGTTCCGGCCGTTGTCAACGAGAAGGGCGAGAAGGTCAACGCCAACCAGCAGGGCATGCTGCTGATCACCAAGCCCTGGCCCGGCATGCTCCGCGGCATCTGGGGCGACGACGAACGGTACAAGAAGCAGTACTGGAGCACCGTCCCGCACAATTATCTGGCGGGCGATAACGCCTTCCGCGACGAAGACGGCTATTACTGGATCATGGGCCGTCTGGACGACGTGCTCAATGTTTCGGGCCACCGTCTCAGCACCACCGAGATCGAAAGCGCCCTGGTCAGCCATCCCTGCGTGGCCGAGGCCGCCGCGGTGGGCCGTCCGCACGACCTCAAGGGCGAAGCCGTAGCGGTGTTCGTCACGCTGAAGAACGGCCACCCCGACGAAGATCTCCGTCAGGAACTGCGGCTCCACGTCCGCGAGCGGATCGGGGCCCATGCCGTGCCCGACGACGTGCGCTTCGCGGCGGCGCTGCCCAAGACCCGCAGCGGCAAGATCATGCGGCGTCTGCTGCGCGACATCGCCGCCGGCCGCGAAACGGTGCAGGACACCACCACACTGGAAGATTACAGCGTGCTGGCCAAGCTCCGTGCCGACGACGAAGACTAAACGTCCCGGCCATCGCAACAGTCCGCGGCGCGTCGCCGTGCTGGCGGTCTGAGCTGCGATGCTTCGGTGGGATTACGCTGGATAGAAAAAAGGCCGGTGGGCTTCGCTCACCGGCCTTTTCTCCGCGCTGTCGGCGCTGTTTCGCGCTGCCGCCCTCGCTTAGGGCCTACCCACGCGGCGAGGCAGCTTCTACGATGAGCGCGTGGGGGAATTGGCCGGTGCGGTGACGTCGACGTGCATCACGTAGTGACCATGCGCCGCAAGCAGGCCGGCAGCCGAGGCCTTCCGCTGCTGTGGCCGGATCGGCCAATGCTTGATGCCGCTTCTTGGATGGGCTAGCGCCAGATGACACTTGCCGGATACTACCGTTTTCCAACGATCCAGGGCTCGCAGATTGTCTTTGTGTGCGAGGACGATCTCTGGACGGTGGACGATTCAGGCGGAGTGCCCCGGCGGCTGACGGCGAACCTGGGCGAGATCACCTACCCTGCCCTATCGCCCGATGGCAAGTACCTGGCCTTCACCAGTCAGGAAGAAGGACCTACCGAGGTGTATGTGATGGACGCCGCGGGCGGGCCATCGCGGCGGATCACCTTCCTGGGAGTCAATACCACGCAGGTTGCCGGCTGGACTCCGGATGGCCAATCGATTGTATTCGCCACCGGGGCCGGCCAGCCGTTCTCCAACCACCTCAAGCTGTGGAAGATTCACCGCGACGGTGGGCAACCGGAGCTGCTTCCGTATGGGCCTGCCCAGAACGTGGCCTATGGCCCGGCGGGCCAGGTGGTCATCGGCCGGCACACCCGCGACCCGGCGCGGTGGAAACGCTACCGCGGCGGCACCTGTGGCCAGCTTTGGATCGACCGCGCGGGCAATGGCGAGTTTGATCGGTTGGAGCTGGCCGGCAACCTGGCGTCGCCCATGTTCATTGGCGAGCGGGTGTACTTCATCTCCGACCACGAAGGGATCGGCAACATCTACTCGTGCCGGCCCGATGGCGGCGATCTTCGCCGGCATACGGATCACGAGGAGTTCTACGCCCGCATGGCGTCGTCGGATGGGCGGCGCATTGTGTACATGAGCGGCGGCGATCTGTACCTACTCGATCCGGCGGAAGGCGACGAGAGCCAGCCACGCAAGATCGAAATCCAGTGGCACAGCTCGCGCCCCCAGTGCCATCGCAAGTTCGTGGCAGCGAGCCGGTTCTTCGAGTCGGCCGATCTGCACCCGCAAGGCAAGGCCGTGGCCCTGACGTGCCGTGGGCGGCCGTTCACCATGGCGTGTTGGGAAGGGCCGGTGGTCCAGCATGGCCTGGCCGATGGCGCACGGTACCGTTTGGCCTCCTGGTTGCACGATGGCACGCGCATCGCCGCGCTGACCGATGAGGATGGTGAAGAACGGCTGGTGATCTTCCAGGCCGACGGCAGCAAACCGCCCAAGCTGATGCCGGACTGGGACCTGGGCCGCGCGATCGGTTTGTTCCCCTCGCCGGTCAAGGACCAGGTGGTGCTGTACAACCACCGCGGCGATTTGATCTTTGCCGACCTGGAAAAGAAGCGGCACAAGCTGCTCGATCACAGTTCGCACGGACGCATCCGCGGCGTGAGCTGGTCGCCCGATGGCCGCTGGGTGGCTTATGGCATGCCCGAGTCGCCCAGCACGTCGCACATCCGCTTGTGCCGGTTGAGCGATGGGGCCACGTTCAATGTCACGCAGGCGGTGCTGCGCGACATTCGGCCGTCGTTCGATCCCGAAGGCAAATACCTGTACTTTCTGTCGTATCGCGAGTTCGATCCGGTTTACGACAACCTGCATTTCGATTTGAACTTCCCGCAGGGCATGCGGCCGTACCTGGTCACGCTCCAGGCAGATACGCCTTCGCCGTTTGCCTTTGATCCGGCGACGCTGGCGGCCGGCGACGACAAGAGCAAGGTCGGCTCAGGCGAAACCAAGCCGGTCAATGCGGCGAACGAAGCGTCCAAGGAAGAGAACGCAGGCGAAACGTCCAGCGACGAGGCCGAGCAAAACGCCAAGGACGAGCCGCCGCCGATCAAGATCGACCTGGAAGGCATCGAACGGCGCATCGTGGCCCTGCCGGTTGAGGAGGGCAAATACGGCCGCATCATGGGGCTGCCCGGCGGCCGCGTGTTGTTCACCAAGTACCCGATTTCCGGCAGCCTGGGCAACAGTTGGCGGATCAACGATTCGGCCAAGGGCACGCTGGAGATGTACGACCTCAAGCAGAGGCGGCAGGAACGCTGGCTCGATGAGGTTACGGACTTTAGCCTGTCGGCGTCGGGCAAGTCGTTGATCTATCGCATTGGTTCACGGATTCGGGTGATTGATCCGGCCGCCAAGCCGTCGGCCGAAACGGCCAAGGAACCGCCGGGGCCGCGCAGCGGATGGCTCGATCTGGAGCGGGTTCGCATCTCCGTCGATCCACCCAGCGAGTGGCGGCAGATGTTCCGCGAAGCCTGGCGGCTACAACGCGACCACTTCTGGACCGAAGACATGTCGGGCGTGGCCTGGGATCAGGTGCGCGACCGCTACGAGCCATTGTTGGCCCGGATCGCATCACGCTCGGAGTTCTCCGACCTGATGTGGGAAATGCAGGGCGAACTGGGGACCTCGCACGCCTATGAACTGGGCGGCGATTATCGCCAGCCGCCGCGGTACTACAGTGGTTTCCTGGGGGCCGACCTGGAGTTCGATCGCCGCAAGGGGGCCTACAAGTTCGTGCATATCGTCCACGGCGACCCCTGGGATGAGAACCGCACCAGCCCGTTGGATGCTCCCGGCGTGAACGTCAAGCCGGGCGATTACCTGATCGCCGTGGGCGGGCGACGGCTATCGGAAACGGTTTCGCCCGCCGAATTGTTGGTCAACCAGGCCGGCCGCGAAGTGCAGCTCACCGTACAACGCGGCCGTGGTCCGCTGCGGACGGTGGTGGTCAAGACGCTCAAGGACGAATCGCCCGCCCGGTATCGCGAATGGGTGGAAAAGAACCGCCAGTATGTCCACGAGGCCAGCGGCGGCCGCATCGGCTATGTGCACGTGCCCAACATGGGGCCCTGGGGCTATGCCGAGTTCCATCGCTACTTCCTGGTTGAGTCGCAGCGCGATGGGCTGATTGTCGACGTGCGGTTCAACGGCGGCGGGCATGTCTCGCAGCTCATCCTCGAAAAGCTCGCCCGGCGGCGCGTGGGCTACGACCTGCCCCGCTGGAGCCAGCCGGAGCCGTATCCTGATGGCTCGATGCTGGGGCCGATCGTGGCCCTGACGAACGAGCGGGCGGGGTCCGACGGCGACATCTTCAGCCACTGCTTCAAGCTGTTGAAGCTGGGGCCGCTGATTGGTCGTCGCACCTGGGGCGGCGTGATCGGCATCAACCCGCGGCATCGTCTGGTCGATGGCAGCATCACGACGCAGCCGGAGTTCTCGTTCTGGTTTGAGGACGTTGGCTGGGGCATCGAGAACTACGGCACCGAGCCGGACATCGACGTTGAGATCCGCCCCCAGGACGATGCGGCCAGCCGCGACCCGCAGCTCGAACGAGCCATCGCCGAGGCGCTGGCGCTCTTGGAACAAAACCCGCCGCAGCGGCCATCATTCGATGGCCGCCCCCGGCTTTCGCTTCCGAAACTGCCGCCGCGTTCCAAGAGCTGAGAACTGATGGAGCCGTGCCCAGGTATCGCGCGCTCGCCGCGCGGCCCTGGGGTTATTTCGCGCTGCGCGACTTTTCCAACGCAGCCAGTTCCGTGGCCACCAGAAGGGCCATGGCACCGCCACGACCATCGCGGCCCAGGATTGCGGTGCGGTCGTAATACGAGCGGAGATCCGGCTGCTTGCCGGTGCTGGTGCACACGTCGATCAGGTCGCCGTTGCTGCCGATGCGTTGGAGCAAGCCGTTCCAGGCCCGGCGAATTCGGGCTTCCAGTTCGGCGTTGTCCTCCGGCATCCAGCCGTTACGCAATGCCCGCAGCATGGCGTAGGTGATCATGCAAGTGCTCGTGAGCTCGGCGTAGCTTTCCGGGTGGTCGATCACCTGGTGCCACATGCCGTTCTCGTCCTGGTACTTGAACAGCGTCTTGAGGTGGGCACGCAGCGACTTGAGCACTTCGTCGCGGCCAGGCTGGTCCGCCGGCCAGACGTCGAGCGTAAGCGCCAGACCGAGAGCCGGGAAGCCGTTACCCCGGCCCCACGCGGCCTCATCCAGCGGCGAGTGCCGATACAGGCCATCGTCGCGCAGGCAGAGCCGCTTCATAAAGCGAAGCTGCCGCAGGCAGGCATCGTAATACCGCGAATCGCCCGATAGCTGCCCCACGTGCGCCAGGATGGGGCAGCCCATGAACACGGCGTCGCTCATCTCGTTGTGATACGGGAGCACTTGCCGCGGCTGCCCGTTGGCAGCAAAGGCCAGGTTGGCCGGCTTCGCGGCCAGTTCCAGGTAACGCTGGCGCTGCTGGCTGCCTGCGGGATACAGCCGAGCCAGTTCCGTAAAGATCAGGTGGCCCGACAGATGGCTGGCCGATGCCCGTTCCGGCAACGACTCCTTCTTGCCGTCGTAGTACGGGGCCACGATGGCTTCGACATCGGTGCGGTGTTTCTGCTCGCCGGTGAGTTCCGCCAGCCGCAGCCGGCCGATCAGCGCCACGGCCGGAACATATACCGCGGTGCTCAGATCGTGGCCGTAGACCTTAGCCAGTTCGTTGGCTACCTCCAGCGGCGTGCGGGACAAACGCCGGGCAAGCTCCTGGCCTGCCTCGGAAGGTGCCGGCTGCGAAGCGACACAGGCCGACACCAGGTTAGACATAAAATCCTCCGGCAGCTTGTTGTTGGTGCGATATTCAAATGCCGGGATGCTGCCCAGGTTAGCCGGTTTGGCCTGGCACAACTGAGGCGCCAGGGCATCGCTCGGGCCGTCCCAGGCCTTGGCGCTCAAACGCGCCGCGAGCCGCCCAGCGAAGGTTCCGGAGTCAAACTGCCGGCCTTTAAACCAGCCAGGTTGTTCGCCGTCGGCCACCACAATGACGGCGTGGGGGCCTTGCAGCCCCAGCCAACGCCAGAGGTAGGCTGCCTCGGGATCGGTCGGGCTGCTGTAGGCGTCGCCCTGGGGCGGATAGCCCACGGTGGGATTGCCGCCGGAGGCATTGCCCGGTCCGGTGCCGGCCGCCGCGCCGTCGGGATTGGCACACAGCACCACGGTCAGCCGCACACGGCGTTTGAGCGTCGGCGGAAGGTTCCGCCACCCATCGAGGGCCGTCCAGGCATTGCGGTACGAAAACCGCGAGCCGTCCAAGCCGTTGACGATTACCAGCCGCAGTTCATCGGTATCGGGGGTGACAAGGTTGGCGGCGGTGTTCGCCCTCTTGCTGCCGCTGGCGGTCGCGGTGATGTAATCGATCGGGGTACCCTGCCGGGTAACGCCGAGCGAGCCGGCGATGAATTCAGGCTGTCGCTGCTGCAATTCCGCGGGGCGATCGAGCGAGGCCGGCTCAGCCCCCAGCCCTGGCGAAACCGCGGCAGCAACCAACGCAAGAACCACGAGCAAGCACGAGCACCGCTGCAACATGGGACAACCTGAAGCTGTCGAGGCAAGGAAAGCATGGCCGCGGCCAAACGTCGCGGCCCCCGTGAAGCCTCGATGATGCCCGGTGTGACGGGGCCAAATCAAGCACCTGTTAAGGAAAGGAGGGCTGCCAGCGTGGCAGACAACGCAGCCCCGCCAGGCATGCCAACGCGTGAACAAAAACAGCGGCCGCGAGGCTGTTTTCCCCACGGCCGCTGTCAGCTAGTCGGAAACAGTGCGCAGCTCCGGCGCTCTACCGGCGGTGCATCGACTTGATCACGATCGGTTCCTTGGGCGCCATCACAAAGGTTTCGCCATCGATGATCTTGTCTTCGACCGGTACTTGCGAGATGAGGTCGAGCACCTCCATGCCGTCGATCACCTTACCGAACACGCAGTAGCCGTATTCCTCGGGCGTACGGCCGTGGTGATCCAGGTGCGAATTGTCGGCCAGGTTGATGAAGAACTGGCAGGTGGAACTGTCGATCGCGTCCGGTTGCCGGGCCAGGGCGATCGTACCCCGCACGTTCTGCAAACCGTTGTCGGCTTCGTTCCGCACGGGCGACCGGGTGGGCTTTTCGGTGAAGTCCTCGGTGTAACCGCCGCCCAGGATGATATCGCCGGCCCGAACCTGGTGGAGGATGGTGCCGTTGTAGTGGCCGCTATCGACGTAGGTGAGGAAGTTGTCGACGGTCAGCGGGGCCTTCTCGGAGTCGAGCCGCAGCACAAACGAGCCGTGCGAGGTTTCGACCACGACCTCGGGATACAGATTTTTCTTGGGCGGAGCCGGGTTGGGGGCCGACGTTGGCGTAACCGGCAATTGTACAGACCCGGTATCTTCGCTGTTATCGGCCGTGGGCTCGGATTGGCCGCCGCATCCGGCCAGGCACAAAATCAACCCCAGGGTCCACAGCCTGCCAAACCAGATCTTCAGCATTCCCAGGCCTCCGTGCATTTGGGTCTTGCTTCAGGCGCGCGGGAGTCAGCGCCTGTTTCCGTTGCGTGGTGTGAGGCGCCCGCCCCCAGCGCCTGGGCAGCGCGGTGCGGTCGGCCTGACGAACTCACCAAGATGGTGTCGCGGGGGGCCTATCATGGACCGATCAGACTTTTTATGCAACATCGGTTCTTCTTGACGGCAGACGCCTCAAATAGGCCCCTGATAGCATCGCGCGAGCGGGAGCGGCGGCCCCCCGGTTGCCGGGCTGCTGGCGATGGCAGCAGCGGCAGCGTATCGCCTTCCACGGGCGAATGACCGACAATATATACTTGTCGTGGCAGACGGTTCGATGCGCCAGGGCCCGGCAGCCGGAAGTGAGGAGCAACGCGTGCAATTGATCAAAGTGGCGGCCGCTGTGTTGAACCAGACGCCGCTGGACTGGGACGGCAACCTTGCGCATATCCGCCAGGCGATCCAGCAGGCTCGCAGCCAGCGGGTGTCCATTCTCTGCCTGCCCGAGCTGTGCATCACCGGTTACGGCTGCGAGGACGCCTTCTTTTCGCCGGGCGTCCAGCAGATGGCCTGGGAGGTGCTGTGCGAGATCGTGCCTGAAACCCAGGGCATGATCGTCTCAGTCGGCCTGCCGCTGGTGTATCACAACGCGCTGTTCAACGCCGCGGCGCTATTGGTCGATGGCAAAATCGCTGGTTTTGTCGCCAAACGATTCCTGGCCGGCGACGGCATCCATTACGAGCCCCGCTGGTTCAAGCCCTGGCCGCGCGACCATCGGGCCTTGCTGACTCGCGATGGGCAGAGTTACCCGATCGGCGATGTGCACTTCAATTGCGGCGGGGTGCGGATCGGTTTTGAAATCTGTGAGGATGCCTGGGTGGCCCGGCGGCCCGGCAGCGAACTGTCGGCCCGGGGCGTGGATATCATCCTCAATCCCTCGGCCAGCCATTTTGCCTTCGGCAAGACCGAGGTTCGCCACCGCTTCGTGCTCGAAGGTTCTCGGGCGTTCGCGCTCACGTACATCTACAGCAACTTGCTGGGCAACGAAGCCGGCCGAGCCATCTACGATGGCGATGCCATGATCGCCACCGGTGGCCGCCTGGTCGCCAATGGCCCGCGGTTCTCGTTCGCCGATACGCTGCTGACCTCGGCGGTGATCGATGTCGACCTCACGCGAATGCAGCAGGAACGGCTGGCCAGCTACATGCCCGACCTGGCCGGGGCCGAAGCGGCGTGCGTCGAGGTGCCGTTCACCTACCCGGATGTGGATCCAGAGCCTTCGGTGGCTCGTTTGCAGCCCTGGGAAGAAGGGCTGCACGTCAAGGAGGAAGAGTTTGCCCGGGCGGTGCGGCTGGCGCTGTTCGACTACCTGCGCAAGAGCTATTCCAAAGGTTTTGTGGTTTCGCTCTCAGGCGGAGCCGACTCGGCCGCGTGCGCCGCACTGGTGGGCTTGATGGTCGAAGGCGCGTTGGCGGAACTGGGACTCGATGGCTTGCGCGCCAAGCTGGCCCACATCCCACAACTCCAGAACGCGACCGATGCCCGAAGCATCACACGGCAACTGCTGAGCTGCGCTTACCAGCCGACGCGCAACAGCTCACAAACCACGCTCGACGCCGCGCGTCTGGCGGCCGAGGAAGTGGGGGCAGAGTTCTTGATCTTCGATGTCGATTCGGTCGTGCAGGACTACCAGCGGATCATCGCCGAGGCCATCGGCCGGCAGTTGAACTGGGAAACCGACGACATCGCCTTGCAGAATATCCAGGCGCGTACCCGTTCGCCCAGCGTTTGGATGTTGGCCAATCTCCGCGGGGCTTTGCTGCTTTCCACCAGCAACCGCTCGGAGGCGGCGGTGGGCTACGCCACGATGGACGGTGACACCTCGGGCGGGCTTTGCCCGATCGCCGGCATCGACAAGAACTTTCTGCGCAAGTGGCTGCGGTGGCTGGAAACGACCGGTCCGTACGGCGGGCGGCCGTATCCCAAACTGGCCGCCGTCAACCGCCAGGCTCCCACGGCTGAGCTGCGTCCCCAAGAAGCCGGCCAGACCGACGAGCAGGATCTGATGCCCTACGATGTGCTGGACGCCATCGAGCGGCTGGCGATCCGCGACAAGTTGGTTCCGCTGGACGTGCTCCGGATGCTGCGGCCGATCTACCCCAAGCACAGCCTGCGGCAGTTGGCCGAATGGGTCGAGCGGTTTTTCCGGCTGTGGTGCCGCAACCAGTGGAAACGCGAGCGGTACGCGCCCTCGTTCCATCTGGACGACGAAAACCTTGACCCAAAGACCTGGTGCCGGTTCCCGATCCTCTCGGGTGGGTATCGCCGCGAAATCCGCCAGATGTGGGACTACGTAGAGCGCTTGGCCGCCAGCGAACCATCGGCGTAGTGCCCCCGGCGAGGCCGGTTCAACGGTTGGATCGGCCGATAAATGATTGTCTAGACAACTAATGTTTCGACGGCTATCATGCGCCGTACGCGCCTAAGTGTCTGCGCTACAGGGACCTTGAAAGACGCCCCCTCTCCCTGGCCTACCGCCTGAGGCAAATGGCGGAAGCGTGATGGGTAACGACCCGGCGGATGGCATTGCGGCAGACACTCTCCGGCGCAACCCTTTAGCGAACTGATAACACGCTGACTCGACTCCTCATCCGTGGCAGGTTGCGATGGCTGTTCCTTCTCAGACCGACGTGGTGGTCATTGGTGGCGGACCTTCGGGAAGTACGGTTTCCACCCTGCTGGCCCAACACGGCTACAAGGTGACGTTGTTTGAACGCGACCGCTTCCCGCGGTTCCACATCGGCGAGTCGCTGATTCCCAAGACCTACGACGTGCTGAAGCGGCTGAACATGCTTCCCAAGCTCAAGGGGAGCCACTTCGTCAAGAAGTACAGCGTGCAGTTCGTGAACGAACGCGGCAAGCTGTCCGAGCCGTTTTACTTTGTGGAACACCGTCCCGGCGAGGAGTCGCAAACCTGGCAAGTCCGCCGCAGCGAGTTCGACCAGATCATGCTCGATAACGCCCGCGAGCATGGCGTCGACGTGCACGAAGGCACCCGCGTGATCGAAGTGATCTTCGAGGATAACCGCGCGGTGGGCGTGCGGATCCAGCACCCCGAAGAAGGCAAACGCGAAGTGCGGGCTTCGGTCGTGGTCGATGCCTCAGGCCAAAGCACGCTCTTGACCGACCGCCTCGGCCTGCGGACCTGGGACCCCGACCTGAAGAAAATGGCGCTGTGGACGTACTGGCGCGGTGCCTATCGCGGCGAAGGCCGCGACGAAGGCGCCACGCTGGTGCTGCGGACCCAGGGCAAGAAGGGCTGGTTCTGGTATATCCCGCTGCACGACAACATCACCAGCGTGGGCGTTGTGTCCGACTACAGCGAGATCTTCCCCAACGGTCCCGGCGAACCGCTGGACAAGGCCTATCAGCGGCAAGTGGACCGCTGCCCTGGCTTGCAGCCACTGATCGCCAACGCCGAACGGTGCGACATCTTCCGCGTGCAGAAGGAATACTCGTACCGTTCCAGCCAGGTGGCCGGTAACGGCTGGGTGCTCGTGGGCGACGCGTTTGGCTTCCTCGACCCGTTGTACTCGTCCGGCGTGCTGTTGGCGCTGAAGTCGGGTGCCCTAGCGGCCGATGCCATCGCCGAGGCCCTCGCCGCCGGCGACGTCAGCGAGCAGCGTCTGCGCAGTTGGGAAGAAGACTACGTGCGCGGCGTCAACCGCATGCGGCGTCTGGTGTGCGAGTATTACACCGGCTTCAGCTTCGGCCGGTTTGTGCACCGCCATCCGCACTTCAAGGGCTTCCTCACCGACCTGCTGATTGGCGACTTGTTCCGCGAGGAACTGGACGTCCTCTGGCCCTACATGGACGAGATGCGGGCTGAAATGGACGCCGAGGCAAAAGCTGAAACAACCTGAGCCGTCTTACGCTTGGATCGCGAGAGAGGGATTTCCCGCTGGCGAAATCCGCGCAACCGGGGCACGCCAGCGGGGATGTCCTATAATAGCAGGGCCTCCCAAAAGCGCACCGCCCAGCGGTGGGCGCGTCGAACGCACCACCGATAAATCTCTCCTAATTGTCGCAAACTGACCAGAACTTCGATTTCGCCCGTCGTTCCCAGTTTTCTTGGTCGGTTGCAGCCCATCTAGTGGGTGGCGTGCTACAATTGGGCCCGATTGTTCTCCCAGGCCGCCCCCGGGGGGCAACGCGCGGCGGCGTCCGGTCTGCCGGGCATCCCTCTTATCATCCAAGCGGAGCAACGGTTGATGGCCCCTCCTTCCTCGCGTGCCAATCAAATCGAGACGGTTGTCATTCTGGGTGGCGGCACGGCTGGCTGGATGTCGGCCTGTTACCTGGCCAAGTTCCTGCAAGGAACAGCCCGCGTGGTGCTGATGGAGACCCCCACGATCAGCAAGATCGGCGTGGGCGAGGCCACGGTTCCCAACCTGCAGAAGGTCTTTTTCGACTACCTGGGCATCCCCGAACATGAGTGGATGCGGGAGTGCAACGCCAGTTTCAAGACGGCGGTACGGTTTGTGAACTGGCGGACGCCTGGACCAGGTGTCCGGTCGCCCCGCTCGATTGGTTGCAGCCCCGACCACTTTTATCACCCCTTTGGCATTCTGCCGAGCGTCGACCAGGTGCCACTGTCGCACTACTGGTTCTTGCGGCGGTATCGCCAGCAAACCAACGAGGCGTTCGATTACGCCTGCTTTACCGAGCCGCCGTTCATGGATGCCAAGCGCTCGCCGCGGTGGTTCGACGGCCGGGCAGCTACCCGGTATGCCTGGCACTTCGATGCGCACCTCGTGGCCGATTTCCTTCGCCGCCACGGCACCCGGAAGCTCGGCGTCATCCACGTGCAGGACGAACTGAGCCACGTCGAGTTCGACAATCGCGGCTACATCGCGGCCCTGGCGACCAAGAGCGGCCGCCGGCTGGCGGGCGATTTGTTCATCGACTGCTCGGGCTTCCGCTCGCTGTTGATGAACAAGGCGCTCAACGAGCCGTTCCTCGACATGAACGACCACCTGCTGTGCGACAGCGCCGTCGCGGCGTCGGTACCCCACGACGACCAGCGCTACGGCATCGAGCCGTACACGTCGGCGATCGCCATGGAGTCGGGCTGGACCTGGAAGATCCCCATGCTGGGCCGCTTCGGTTCCGGCTACGTGTATTCCAGCCAGTTCTGTAGCGAAGACAAAGCCGTGCAGGATTTCTGCCGGCTGTGGGGGCTCGACCCGGACAAGACGCAGCTCAACCGCATTCGGTTCCGCGTGGGGCGAAACCGCCGAAGCTGGGTGAACAACTGTGTGGGCATCGGGCTCTCGTCGCTGTTCCTCGAGCCGCTGGAATCGACCGGAATCTACTTCATCTATGCCGCGGTCTATCAGTTGGCCAAGCACTTCCCGGACAAGACCTTTAACCCGGTGTTGCGCGACCGCTTCAACCGCGAAGTGGAAGCGATGTTCGACGACACACGCGATTTCATCCAGTCGCATTTCCGAGTGTCGCCGCGCGTGGATACGCCGTTCTGGAAGGCCAACAAAGACCTGTACATGACCGACAACCTGCGCGAGAAGCTGGAAACGTACCGCTCAGGCTTGCCGATCAACCAGCCGTTCACCGACGAAAACACATACTACGGCAGCTTCGACGCCGAGTTCCGGAACTTCTGGACCAACGGCAGTTACTACTGCATCTACGCGGGGGTGGGGCACGTGCCCGAACAACCCCTGCCGGCCCTGCTGCACAAGCCATCATCGGTTGCCGCGGCCGAAGGCGTATTCGCCGAGATCAAGCAGCGGCAGCGTCTGCTCTGCGAAACTCTGCCCAGTTTGTATGACTATCTCCGGGTATTGCATCACAGCGAGGGGCTGATTGCCGACGCCGACTCGATGACGCTCGACCCTCGCGTGCTTGAGCAATTGACCCGCACGCCCAAGTAAGGCGTTTGCCTGTCCCGTCGGGTAGCCCGAGTCTGGGCAAACTTCATCTGCCTCGCCTCCTTCTGCGCGGCTCTCGGTAATGCGCGGCCGCGTTCGTTCTGTCGGACTGCCGTGTTCAGCGGTTCAGGGCGGTTGGTACTTTGCGCGAATCGCGATGTTTGCGGAGCGCTTTGGGCGACCCTATGATAGGGGCGCCCGTTGGGCACCCCCCATGCGCAATCTCTGTACCAATCTGCTTCGAGGCTGCAATGCGCAACCGTACTTGGCAAGCGACGCTTGGTTCTCTGGTTTCTCCCTGTTGGAAGGCTGTCGCCGTGGCGGCGATGCTGCTAGGCACGGCAGCCTCGGCCCTGGCCGATCCCGACTCCTCGGTAAAATCTACCAAGGCACAATCTTCGAGTGAGGCGAAGGCCGCTCAGGCGGACGCTGCCAAGCCGGCTCGCATTCTGCTGCGCGGCGGCACCGTGATCGATGGTTCCGGTAAGCCGGGCGAAAAGCTCGACGTGCTCGTCGAGGGCGAACGTATCGCTCAGGTCGGCCAGCTTGGCGACGTGAAGGCCGATCGCACGATTGACTGCACGGGCCTGCTGATCGTGCCGGGCTTTATCGACCTGCACAACCACAGCGATTCGTCGGTGTTGGGCAAGGCCACACGCAATGGCCGCAATTACCTCACGCAAGGCTGCACCACGCTGGTCACCGGCAATTGCGGCGGCGGGCAGGTCGACGTAGCCCGCTATCTCAAGCAACTGGACGAACAAGGCGTGGGCGTGAACGTCGTCCACCTGATCCCGGCCGGCGCGGTCCGCAGCCGGGCGATGGGCAACGTGAATCGCCCGCCCAGCGACGACGAACTCAAGAAGATGCTCGACCTGGTCGAGCAAGGCATGCAGGCCGGCGCCTGGGGCATGAGCACCGGTCTGATCTACGTGCCGGGCGCCTACGCCGACACCAAGGAGATCGTCTCCCTGGCCAAGGTGGTCAGCAAACACGGTGGTATCTATGCCAGCCACATTCGCGGCGAAGGTACCACGTTGATTGATGCTGTGACCGAGGCCATTCAGATCGGCAAGGAAGCCAACCTGCCGGTGCACGTTTCGCACTTCAAGGCCTCGGGCCGGGCCGCCTGGGGCAACGTGCGCGTGGCGGCGCGATTGATCGAGCAAGCTCGCGAAGCGGGCCAGGTGGTCACCGCCGACCAGTACCCGTACACCGCTTCGAGCACGTCGCTGGCCGCGATGCTGCTGCCCAGCGAACTGCGCGAAGGCACCAACGCGGATCTGGCCAAGCGGTTCAAGGACCCGAACTTGCAGCCCAAGCTGCGCCGCGAAATTGAAAAGCGATTGACCGAACGGGTGGCCATTCAAATCGCGTCGTATCGCCCTAAGCCGGAGTGGTCGGGCCAGATGATCACCGCGATCGCCGAAAAAGAGGGACGCTCGCCGGCCGACATTGGCGAAGAAATCCTAAGCAATGGCGGGGCTTCGGCCGTGAGCTTCGCCATGAACGAGGAGGATGTCCGTTTTGTGATGCAGCTTCCCTGGGTGGTCACCGCCAGCGATGGTTCGCTCAAGGTGAAGGACGGCAGCAAGCCCCACCCGCGCAGCTACGGCACGTTCCCCCGCAAGCTCGGCCGCTACGTGATCCGCGAAAAGGTGATGCCGCTGGAACAGGCCATTCGCAGTTGCAGCGGTCTGCCGGCCGACATCCTGGGCATGAAGGATCGCGGTTACATCAAGGAAGGTCTGGCCGCCGATATTGCGGTGATCAATCCCGACACGCTGATTGACCACGCCACCTACCAGGAACCGTTCCTGCATTCCGAGGGCGTGGAGTACGTGTTGGTGAATGGACAACTTGCAATCGACGCCGGCAAGCCGACCGACGTGTTGGCCGGCAAGGCGCTGCGTAAACCAAAGCAGTAGCTTAGTAAACCGCGCACGCGGGGCGGCCTCGCGCCGCCCCGCGTACCTGCGCCTCAGACGCCGGTCTTGGATCGCGTTTAAACGCGTAGGGCAGAATTACGCTCGAATTCCTCGTGCTCTGGGGCGTGTGTCTGTTGGCACTGGGGGGGCAGTCGGCGGACTGTGGCTTGTCTATAACCTGCCGAACACCGACTTCGGATTGAACGGCATCTGGCGGGAAGCCATCAATGTGGTCATCCTGACTGCCCTTCAGGCTGCGGGATGATGGGGGGGCTATGCATTGTTGGGCGAATCGACCAGGTGGGCCGGTTGATCGATGGGAATCATCCTCGGGCTGCTGGCGTACTTCACGTACAAGCTCTCGCAACTCCAGGAAATGGAAGACCAGGAAATCGGCATCTTGATCGTCACCAACCTGGCGATGTTGTTCCTGATCAAGCTGTTTATCAGCATGTAACCCATAGCGGTTGGCACGCGCCGCGCAAGGCCCTCTTGTCCGCAAGCTTCGACGCGATCGCTCAACCTGTGGCGATTCACGGCTGGCACCGCGCGCTGCCGACGGGTTACGATGTCGGGCGGTACGCCTTTGATGTCTGCGGTACCATGGCACCTGTCGGTGTGGGAGAGAACCGATGAAACGCTGGCCTTGCCGCGGTTGCACCTGGATGGCCTTCGTCGGCGCTTGGATGTGCCTGGTGTTGACGGAAACTTGGGCGGCAGCGCAAGACGTCGGTGCAGCCCAGGCTGATGCCGCGACGGAAGCAAAGCCAACTCAGCGGCCCCAGCGGATTCCACCGCCGCTCACGGCGTACAAGGGCCGCAAGATCGCACCGGCGATGAGTTACCTGGGCGCCGATTGGCTGATTCGCGAAACCCGCGAGCGTGAGGAAGCCTGCTCCAAGCTGCTCAAGGTTCTTGATTTGAAGCCCGGCCTGACGGTCTGCGACATGGGCTGCGGCAACGGCTTTTATTCGCTCAAGTTGGCCGAGGCGGTGGGCCAGGACGGCAAAGTGCTGGCCGTCGACATTCAACCGGAGATGCTCGGCCTGCTCGAAAAGCGCGCCAAGGCGGCCCAGGTGGAGAACATCGAGCCGATCCTGGGTAGCGTGATCGATCCGCAGTTGCCCGACGAAAGCTGCGACCTGATTTTGCTGGTGGATGTGTACCACGAGTTTTCGCATCCCGAGCACATGCTCAAGGCGATGCGCAAGGCGCTCAAGCCCACCGGGCAGATCGTGCTGGTAGAGTTCCGCCTGGAAGACCCGCGGGTGCCGATCAAGCTGCTTCACAAGATGAGTAAGAAGCAGATCATGAAAGAGATCCCGCCCAACGGGTACAAGTTGGTGCGGGAGTACGACGAGCTGCCCTGGCAGCACGTGATGTTCTTTGCCCGCGACGATTCGCCGCTTTCGGAGATCAAACCGAGCAGCACCGCCCGAGGCAACCAGCCGTGATGGCCGGTTATTTCTTCTTAGGGTTCTCCGGGACGACGGCGCGGAATCCTTCCGACAGGGCGATCAGTTCTTCGATGCTGAGCGCTTCGGCCCGGGCGTTAGCGTCGTAGCCAAGCTGCTCGAGCACGGCGTCGACCTGGTGCTTTTCCAGTTCGTGCTTGAAGGCGCTACAGACCACGCTCCGCAGGAACTTGCGGCGATGCAGGAAGACCGCGCGTATGAAGCGGTGGAAGAACCAGCGGTCGGGGATCCGCGAGCGCAGTTGCTCGTCGATCACGATCTTGATGATGGCGCTGGTGACCTTGGGCCGCGGCCAGAACACCTGCGGTGGCAGTTCACGGACCATTTCTACGCGGCACTGGCTCTGCACCCACACGCTCAGCGCGCCGTAGTCTTTGGTCGATGGCGCGGCCATGATCCGGTCGGCCAGTTCCTTCTGGATCGTGACCACCATCGAGTGCGGCGTCAGCTCGCGGCAGGCCAGCAGGTTGGAGATGATCGGCGTGGCCACGTTGTACGGCAGGTTCGCCGTGAGCTTCAGCCGCCGCTGCGGCGACACGGCCAACTGCTGCTGCAAGATCTCGATCAGTTCCGGCTGGAACGTGCTCTTGTTGCGCAGCGCATCCATCCGGAGCATGATCAGGTTCTGGGCTCCGGCCAGTTCCTCTCGAGCAAGCTGGTAAAGCTGATCGTCGATCTCGACCGTGACCACCGTGCCCGCCGACTGCACGAGCATGCCGGTCAGCGAGCCGGTACCGGTGCCGATCTCGAGGGCGACATCATCGGGGCCCAACTCCGCGGCGTCGTGCAGCACGCGAATCAGGTTCAGGTCGATCAGAAAGTTCTGGCCGTACTGCGTCCGCGGACGGATGCCGGCCTCGGCAAACCGCTTGAGAAGGAAACTGCGAGTCTGGCGCGCGTGGGTCACAGGTTACTCGTTCAGAAGCCTACGAGGTGTGTGGGAAGCGGGCAGGATCGGCCGCTAGGACGGCTGGCCGCTCAACTGCCGCTCGACATATTTTGCCAACAGGTCGGTTTCCAGGTTAACGGTATCGCCCACTTGCAGCAGGCCCAGTGTGGTGACCGCCAGCGTATGTGGAATCAGTTGGACGCTGAAGCGGTCGTCCAGCACGTCCACCAGCGTGAGGCTTACGCCGTCGACGGCGATGCTGCCCTTGCTGGCCATTTGCCGCATCAGCGGCTGCGGGGCCTCAAACCAGCAGGTCACCCAGTCGCCGTCTTGTTGTCGGTCGACCAGCTTGCCCAACCCATCCACGTGCCCGGTGACGAAATGTCCCCCCAACTTGTCGCCGATCCGCAGCGAGCGCTCCAGGTTCACGCGGCTGCCGGGAGCGAGGCGGCCCAGGTTGGTACGGGCGAGCGTTTCGGGGCCTGCCTGGAAGGCAAGCTGCTGGTCCTCGACCGCCACCAAGGTGAGGCAACAGCCGTTGATGGCGATGCTCTCGCCGATCTCGGCATCGGCGACGAACTCCGACGCCGCAACCAGCAGCCGCTTGCCGGGCGGTTCGTCGCGTACCTGGGTGACCTCGGCCAGCAGTTGAACTAACCCTGAAAACATCGCACCTTTCACATCGATTTAGAAGCGGTTCGTGCAGGTGGCAAGAGGCCGCTCGTTTCGCCCGCGCCTTGGTCCTGCGCTTTGACGCTCGGCCCTACCGTCGGCGGATGGTCCCTGCTTGCCGCGGTACGCACCCCGCAGGACAGCATCCACCGGGGCTGCGTAGCGGCCAGGCGGCGGTCGCACACGCCTGGGGGCGGATCAGAACAGCGGATCTTCCTGCATGCGGCGGTGCCACAGCCGCTGCCAGACGTAGTTGACCGGGCCTGAGATGGCGAACACCCCGCAAACCACCGGGATGGCGTAACCACGGGCCAGCGCCAGAAACACCAGGGCGATCAACAGGCCCACCACCTGACCCATGGTCTTTTCGCCGCGGAACAGGTGGTTGGCAATGTGCGGGTAGGGAATCCGCGACACCATCAGCACCGCCACGATCAACGCATACCAGGGCAGCAGCCACTGAAGCCACAGATCGACATCGGCGGCGTAGGGAATGGTGTCGCCTTCGCGCCGCAGCGAATAGAACAAGAAGGCGAAGCTGGCCACCGCGGCCCCGCCTGCCGGTGACGGCAAACCGCTGAACGTGCGGTGATCGTCCTCTTCGTCGGTTTCGACGTTGTACCTGGCTAGTCGGAGCGCCACACACACGGCAAAGGTGGCCGCCAATACCCAGACCGGCTCATTGTGCATCGCCGTAAAGTCGGGACACATTTTCACCAGCAGGAATGCCGGCGCGACGCCAAACGATACCAGATCGCACAGGCTGTCGAGCTGTGCCCCGAATTCGCTGCTGGTCCGGCTGAGCCGAGCGACCTGACCATCGAGGGCGTCGAAGACCATCGCCAGGAAGATGAGCGCCGCACTGTACATGCAGTGCGTGGCTTCACTGTGCTTGTAGTACTCGGCATTGGCTCGCTCGACCACCACGGCGTCTGGATCGGCGGGGATGGGCCGCTCGGGCTTGGCCACGCGAGCAGCCACCACGATGGCGAAGAAGCCACACACCAGATTGCCGAGCGTGAACAGGGTCGGCAGACCGTTGACCACGCGAATTCGTTTCTTCGGACTCATGGTCGCTGGTCGTCTTTCTCGCTGGGGGGGATGTCGGCCAGGTAACGTGCCATGACGGTACTGCCCGCCTTGACCGCTTGACCCATGCTCACGGTGACTTCCACCTGACCATCGTCAGGAATGATGAGCTCGGTCCGCGAACCCAGCTTAATCATCCCATACTTCTGGCCGCGTTCAAGCCGCTCGCCGGGCCGCACTTCGCACACGATCCGCCGCGCGATTGCCCCGGCGATCTGCCGGACGGTGTACCGCCGATGCGGCGGAGTGTCTTCTTCCAGGTATAGCGTCAGGGCCTCGTTCTCACGGACGCTCGCCTCGCGCAGGGCATTGAGATACTTGCCGGGCCGGTACTCCTGGCGGATGCACCGCGCCGTCACCGGGAACCGGTTGATATGCACGTTGAAGATCGAGAGGAAGATGCCGATCCGGATGGCCGGCCCTTCCACAAACGGGTCGTGAGCCAGTCGGGTAATATCCACCACGGTGCCGTCGGCCGGCGAAACCACCAGTCCCGGCTCGGTAGGCACCTCCCGCGGTGGATCGCGGAAAAAGTACACCACTTCGGCCAACAGCAGGCCCGGGATAACTGCCAAGTACCAGAAGCTGGGCAGCCAGTACACGATGGCCGCGGCCACGGCGATGAGCACCGTGCTCATCACGATCAGTTCGCACAGGCCCCACCGGGCGAACGGGATCTTCTCGCGCCAGCGGAAGGGATCGTCCTCCGGGGCCCAACTGGCCGTGCAGAGGTTCCGGCAGTACTTCAGATCGCGGGGGTCAAGAATCTCGTGGGGAGCCCCGTCGGCGCTGCCTATACGCTTTTCGGCCATCCGCCGCACGTACCCTCGACGGAAGGTCTTAAGGTACCAGCGGCGCCACTTGCCCCAAAGCAGCTCCAGGTGATAGATCCAGCCGCCCCCCGGCTGCACGCTGCCGATGTTGTCGGGCAGTGGTTCCGGCGTCAGGCGAGACAGCGGGGCAACGTCGGACATCGCGTACTGGGGGCAGAGGACCAACAGGAAAGCTGGCGGACGCGGGGCCAAGAACGGGGCCCCGGCCGCGAACGGCAGGCGCGGGCCGGACAAAGCCCGCAAACATGACAGGCGGACGCACCCTGCGGTGGCGTCCGCCCAATCTGTTGGCATCGTACCGGGGGCATGCCCGCTTGAGAAGGAGGCACCCACCCAGCCGCAGCAGGGAATTGGACCTCGGGCAGACTCCCCAGTGGCGTGGCTGTGCCGTAGGCGTGGAGAGGGACGATCGCCCCCCCTAACCTTCCAGCCGCTTGGGGATGGTGAACGAATAGATGATGGTGACCGCGCCCAGCGAGAGCAGGCTCCAGGGCGCCCAGTCAGGCGGCACGAACTCCTTCTTGCGCACCTTCTGCGGGAGCACGCCTGGTACAGCCGATTTGACGGTCTCGGTCTTCGCCAGTACGGCCTTGTCGATCAACATGCACTCCGCGCCCAGGATGATCGAAAACAAACCGAGTGCCCAAAAGAACGCGCGCCACATATCACACCTCGTGGACTCTGTTGCGGCGGGCGTGGCCCCTGCCCTGCCCGCCTGCGAACCGCACCGGCCGCGGCATACCGCGAATCTCGGCGCTCCATAGCTAGCATCGACGCACGGCAGGCGGTGCCTGCACTGGTGGTGGCTGCAAAAGGTGCGATTCGCCGCTGGGCGCGGGACACTTCGCAGACTTGTAACGCCGCTGCCGCACGTCCCAGTTTTGCGCGGCGGTGTGATTGTGGCGGTGACTCCGCCTGGACGCGTTGAACGCCCTATCGCAGGACTGGAGATTGCTCAGGCTGTTTCGGTTCTGCCGCCGTGCGCGGTGCCGGACCAAAAGCCGATTCGCCCGGCAATTGGGCCTGCTGGCTGCTCGGACCAGGCGAGGGCAACCGTTGCACCGTGGCTGCGGGGGCAGCCTCGGCCGGTTCGCTCGGAGTCATGGTGGTGTAAAGGGCCCGAGGCTCCGGCCGCGGCGCCGGCTCGGGAGCCGGCTGGGGTTGCGGCGGCGAGTTCGGCTGTGTCTGGGGCTGCGAATTTGGTTGCGGCACCGGACGCAGCGGTTCGTTCGGATCGTCGCCCGGTTCGGCCGGCTGAGGCCTGCCCGCGTAATTCCAGATTTCCATCAGGCTGCGCTGGCCACGCGGCGGCTGGCTGGAGAGCCGCACGTGCCGCACCCGCGCAACCAGGGCCCGAGCGTCGGCAACCACCTGATCGCGCGAGCGGTTGTTCAAAGCCTCGCGGTAGTAGCCCGTGGCGTGATAGTACGAGCTGAGCGCGGCCAGGACGTCGGGGTTCTCGGGCCGCGTGGGCAGCTCGGGCTGAACCGGCGTGTTGCCGTTCTCGCCGCAGCTCAAGCATTCCTGCAACGCGATCAAGGCTTCCGCCCGCACGCGGGGCGAGTTCTCGCTGGGGTTGCCGTCCTCGCTGGTGCCTTGTACGCAGATTCGCAGCGCTTCGATCACCTTCTTGGTGCAGCAGCAGCCGTTGCGCAACTGGTGGGCCGCTTCCCAGCGGACGCACTCGATGGGATCGGCACGCAGGGCCCCGATCAGGCCGGTCTCGGCTTCGGGGAACCAATGGCAATCGACCGTGCCCAGGTATTTGACGGCTTCGCGCCGAGCCTTGGCTTCGGCGGCATTCTTCTGGATGGCGCTGGCGGCGCCTTGGGCACCAGGCTGGGCCAAGTCGGAGGCCGTGGGATTAGCACAACACTGCGGAATGATGCCGCCGGTCAGACCGCTGACGGGGGCGATAATCGTGCCGAACATCTGACCCAACGCTGATTTACACCAGCACGATTTCAGCTGGCTGCCGATCTGGCACAGGCCGCTGAAGCAGCCGGCAATGCCGCCGGTTGGCGCCGCTGCCGACGAGGCTCCAGGCACGGCCGCAGCACCGGCGGCCGAAGTTCCGGGAACCCCAGGAAAACTGTACTGCACCGGCATCACGTTGGGATCGACCATCGCCACCGGCATGGCCTGGGGATAGCCACCGCCTGGCAGCAACTGCGGGGCGGCAGGCTGTACGTAAACAACCTGCTGCGCGCCATAGGGTTGCGGCGGCGGGCCGGCAACCACCGGCTGCTGGACGTAGTAGGCGTTGGCAGCGCCGTAGCCAGGCTGCGGCGGATACGCCTGCATGGGCTGGGCGTACTGCATCTGTGGCAAGGGCTGGGGAGCGGCGTACGAAGCCTGATGCACGCGCGGCCCCTCAGGCACGCTGGCTTCGCCGGCTGAATAAGCCACGGGCTGCGCGTAAACCGCCCGGTGCACCGGCTGCTGCGGCGGATAGGCGGCTGCCGGCTGTTGATAGCCCTGTGGTGCTTGCTGGGGTGGTGCCGCCTGGTAGCCGGCCGGCAGATGCTGCTGCGGCGGAGCCGCGTGGTATTGCGGTGGGTAGGCCGCCGGCTGTGCAGCCGTTGGCTGCTGATACCCGGGCGAAGTCTGTGAACCGCTGTGGGCTATCGGCTGTCCCTGAGGGGATCGGTAGTGCGCGTATTGCTGCTGCTGCGCGTAGTGCGGGGCCGCCTGCGACGGTGCGGCATAGTGGCTTGGCGGTGCTGCCGCGTACTGCTGGGGCGGAGCGTGCTGAATGCCGGGGCTGCCGGGATATGCGGCGTGGGGGGCATAGCCCTGCCCCACGGCCGTCGCGGCGATCCAGGCCCAGGCCACCCCCAGGCAGACGCCGATTCCAACGCAGGATGGGTTGCAGCGCGGCATGGCCGCCTCCGTACAGGAATATCGTGCACTTGAGGTGAGCGCGATCCGTCAGTGCGCACCGTCAGCGGCAACCAGCGGCGGATGCGCATGGCACCGCGGTGGCTACGCAGGGATCATCCAAGGGATCAGGGAAAGGGGGGCCTCTTGTAGCCGGATCGCAAGATCGAATCAAGACGAGCCACCTGATGGCGGACACCACCGCGACCTGCCTGAGGCTTGCCGATGGTGCGCCCCAGGCTGGCGAGTACGCTCCGTACCCGGCCCGAAATTCGAGTGACCAGCCCGATCTGCCAGCATAAGGAGCAAGGAAGTGCAAGATCTGAAATCGTAATCGTTTACGTGCTTACGCCTCTTCTCGCCTGAGGGAATCGTGGGGCTGCGCGTGGCTGCCGGGCGTTTTGCGTAACCCCTAGTAGTGGCAGACGTTTAGGCAGAAAAAACGGGCGAGGAAATCCCCTGCGACCGATTGCCGGCATTGACAGCGCCCGATATGATAGGGACATCAATTATTAGCGCCCTAACGAATTGCCGGACCGCGTGCTGAAACACGATTTTCAATCAAGCGTTGGATACTGGACCTGTACGACGGCTCACCTGATTGAGCGCGCCTTGAATGACGAACTCTTGCCGCACGGTATCACCTACCGGCAGTGGCAAGTGCTGGCTTGGCTCGCTTTGGAAGGTCCTCTGTCACAAACCGACCTGGCCCAGCGTATGAAGATTGAGCCGCCCACGCTGGTCGGCGTGCTGGACCGCATGGAGCGCGACGGCCTGCTGATCCGCGAGAGCTGCCCCGATGATCGCCGGAAACGGATGGTGCGGCCACTCCCGCAGGCTGAGCCCGTTTGGAGAACGATCGTGGCCAGTACTGAGCGTGTGCGGGCCAAGGCCACCCGGGGATTAACGCCAGAGCAGGTTCAGACGCTGATTTCGTTGCTCCGCGCGGTGCAAGCGAATCTTCAGGAGGGGACGTCGACTGCCGATCCGGCCACACCAGACACACCAACATAAACCTTCCGCAATACCAGCAACGCCACGCATCGCCGCCGGGGGCTGGGCGGCCAACGCAGCACACCTTATTGCGGCAACGCGGCAATCGAATCGGCACCAGGCGGTACGAGGTTGGGACGCTAATTACCGCATTATTCTCATTTTGGCACTCTAGGAAGCGAACTCGATGAGTTGGTTTCGTGCAGCAGCATCCAACGTACGCTACCGGGTGGGATTGCTCGGTATGGCGGGAGCGTTTGCGCTTCTGGGGCTCTCGGGTTGCGAACGCGAGAACAAGTTTCAACCGCCGCCTCCGCCCGAAGTCACCGTGGCTCAGCCGGTGCAACAAGAGGTAGTCAACTGGATGGACTTTACCGGCACCACTCGGGCCGCGGCCAAGGTCGAACTCCGCGCTCGGGTGAACGGTTATCTCAAGGCCATCCATTTCAAGGACGGCGACGACGTCAAGCAGGGGCAGTTGCTGTTTGAGATCGAGCCGGCCGAATACGAAGTCGCTCGCAACTCGGCCGCAGCCGAACTGCAGAAAATGCAGACGGCACTACAACTTGCCGAGTCGGAATGGAACCGAATCGAAGACGCTTATCGGCGCGGCGCCATCACGCCCAGCGAGCGCGACGTGAAGGCGGCCGAACTGGCGTCTGCCCGGGCCAACGTGGCTGCCGCCCAGGCTGCCCTGGATCGGGCCGAACTGGATCTCAGCTACACCAAGATCTATGCCCCGATGTCAGGCCGGATCGGCCAGCACCTGGTCGACGTGGGCAACCTGGTGCAGCGCGAGCAGACCGTGCTGGCTGTGATCGAAAGCGTCGATCCCATTCACGTCTACTTCAGCGTGAGCGAAAGCCAGCTCCTCCAGTTCATGGAGATGATGCGCAATAACCAACTTCCCGACCCCAATCGCAAGCCGCCGGTGCTGTATGTGGGGCTGGGCTATCAGAACAACTATCCCTACCAGGCCACACTCGACTTCCGCGAATTCGGCGTGGACCCCAGCACCGGTACTACCATGCGGCGGGCGCGGATTCCCAACCCCGATGGCCAACTGGTGCCCGGTTTGTTCGTGCGAGTGCGGGCTCCCATTGGCGAGCCGACGCCCAAGTTGCTGGTCAGTGAAGTGGCCCTGGGGGCCGACCAGCGCGGCGACTTTGTGCTGGTGGTGAACGCTGAGAACAAGGTGGAGTACCGCCCGGTGCGGCTGGGGGCCCGCGTGGGTTCGCTGCGGGTGATCGAGGAAGGCGTTCAGCCTGGCGAATGGGTCGTGGTGAACGGCCTGCAGCGGGCGTTGCCGGGGGCGGAGGTCAATCCGCAACAGACGACGATGGTTGCTCAGTCGGATGAGATGGCCGGAACGGTAGCGGCCGGACGCGCGCCCTCCCCGAGCCAGACACTCTCTCAACAGCAAGGGCCACGCGCGCGATGATATCCAACTTTTTCATCGATCGGCCGATCTTCGCGAACGTGATCGCGATCATCACGGTGCTGATCGGCGCCGTGTCGTTGTGGTCGCTGCCGGTTGAGCAATACCCCGAGATCACGCCGCCCACCGTGCGCGTGACGACCAACTACCCGGGGGCCAACGCCGAGGTGGTGGCCAATACCGTGGCCGCGCCCATCGAGCAGCAGGTCAACGGCGTGGAAAACATGCTCTACATGTCGTCCACGTCGTCCAGCGACGGTTCGTACTCGCTCACGGTGACGTTCGACATCGGCACCGACCTGGACGACGCCCAGGTGCTCGTCCAGAACCGCGTGGCGATCGCTGAGCCGATGCTGCCCGAGGAAGTCCGCCGGCAAGGCGTGACCACCAAGAAGCAGTCGACGAACATCATTCTGGTGATCTCGCTGATCTCGCCCGACAACCGGTACGACAGCCTGTTTCTGGCCAACTATGCCACGCTCCGCTTGCGTGACGAGTTGAGCCGTGTGCCGGGCGTGGGCGAAGTGACCGTGTTCGGCACGGGCAACTACAGCATGCGCATCTGGCTGGACCCCGAGAAGCTCAAGGTCCGCGGCCTCACCACCGAAGACGTGATGGACGTCATCCGCGAGCAGAACGTGCAGGTGGCCGCCGGTCAGATCGGCCAGCCGCCGCAGGATGACGGCGACCTCGCGTTCCAGTACACCGTCACCACGCTGGGGCGGTTGAGCGACGTCGAACAGTTCGAGAACATCATCGTCAAGTCGGGCGACGGCGTGCAGATGACCCGGCTCAAGGATATCGCCCGGGTCGAGCTGGGGGCCCAGTCCTATGATCAATTCAACCTGTACAACGGCAAGCCGACCGCCAACATCGGCATCTACCAGTTGCCGGGCAGTAACGCCTTGGATGTGGCCCATCAGGTCCGCGAGGCGATGAAGCGGCTGAGCCGCTCCTTCCCCGAGGGGATGGAATACACCTTCCCGCTGGACACGACCCAGTTCGTCGAAGCCTCGATTCATGAAGTCTACAAGACGCTGATCGAAGCCGGCGTGCTGGTGCTGATCGTGATCCTGGTGTTCTTGCAGGACTGGCGGGCGGTGCTGATTCCTGCCACCACGGTGCCGGTGACGATCATCGGCGCGTTCGCGGCCATGGCCGCGCTGGGCTTCTCGGTCAATATGCTGACGCTGTTCGGCCTGGTGCTGGCGATCGGTATCGTGGTCGACGACGCCATTGTGATCGTGGAAAACGCGGCCCACCATATCGAGGCGGGCATGGCGCCCAAGCCGGCGACCATCAAGGCCATGTCCGAAGTGTTGGGGCCGATCATCGGCATCACGCTGGTGCTGATGGCCGTGTTCATGCCCAGCGCGTTTCTGGGCGGCATCACCGGCCAGTTGTACCGCCAGTTTGCGTTAACGATTGCCGCCACGGCGATCATCAGCGCCATCAACGCTTTGACACTCAAGCCGGCGCAGTGCGCCATGTGGCTGCGGCCGCCCAAGCCGCAGAAGAACATCCTCGCCCGCGGCTTCAACCGCGTGTACGGCTGGTTCGAGAGCCTGTACACGGCCATTGTGCGGGTGTTGGTGCGGCACGTGGTGTTCGTGATGCTGATCTTCATCGGCCTGATCGTGCTTACCGGCTGGTGGTACGTGCGGGTGCCCACCGGGTTCCTGCCGACCGAGGACCAGGGCTACGTGATGGTCGCCGTGCAACTGCCCGACGGCGCCTCGCAGCAGCGCACCACCGAGGTGATGCGCAAGATCGACGACATGCTGACGGGCATGGACGGCATCGATAGCTGGATCACCATCGGCGGTCTCTCGCTGCTGGACAACAGTAGCGCGTCCAACTCCGGTACGCTGTTTATCTCGTTCTCGCCGTGGGAAGAACGGTTCAAGCGAGGATTGACGCTCGAACGCCTGTTGGGCGAAATCCAAGGCAAGCTCAGCACCATCAAAGAAGCGATCGCCTTTGCCTTCCCGCCGCCGTCGATTCGCGGGCTGGGCGTTCGCGGTGGTTTCGAAATGCAGGTCGAAGACCGGGCCGACGTGGGCCGCAACGCCCTGTTCCAGGCGGTGCAGCAGATCGTGCAGGATGCCCGCACGCAGTCGGCGCTGTACCAGGTGAACTCGACGTTCCGGGCCGGTGTGCCGCAGTTGTACGTGGACATCGACCGCGAGAAGGTCAAAGCCCTGGATATCCCGCTGCAAGCGGTGTTCTCCACGTTGCAGGCGAACCTCGGTTCGGCCTATGTGAACGACTTCAACAAGTTCGGCCGCATCTACCAGGTGCGCGTCCAGGCCGCCCCCGAGTTCCGGGCTCAGCCCGAGGACATCGAGCAGTTGGAGGTCCGCAACCGCAAGGGGCAAATGGTTCCCCTGGGAGCCGTGGCCACCGTACACAAGTCGTTCGGTCCGCAAACCATCAACCGGTACAACCTGTATCCGTCGGCATCGATCACCGGGGAACCCGCTCAGGGGTATAGTACCGGCGATGCCTTGCTGCTGATGGAGCAGATTGCCGACCGGACGTTGTCTTCGCAGATGGGCTACGACTGGACCGGTATGGCCTACCAGGAAAAGCGGGTTGGCGGCGAAGGGATTCTGGTGTTCGGCATGGCCGTGTTGCTGGTGTACCTCGTGCTGGCCGCCCAGTACGAAAGCTGGTTCACGCCGGCCGCCGTGATTCTGGTGGTGCCGCTGGGCCTGTTGGGGGCGGTGGCCGCCGTGTCGTTCCGCGGGATGGATATCAACATCTACACGCAGATCGGCATCGTGCTGATCATCGCTCTGGCGAGCAAGAACGCGATTCTGATCGTGGAGTTTGCCCGCGATATCCGCCGCCGCGGCGAAGGCATCCTTGAAGCGGCAGTGGAAGCCTCGCGGTTGCGGTTCCGGCCCATTTTGATGACGTCGTTTGCGTTCATCCTGGGCGTGGTGCCGCTGGTGGTGGCCGAAGGTGCCGGTGCCGCTGGTCAGCGGGCGCTGGGTACGGCCGTGTTCGGCGGCATGATTGCCTCGACCGTGCTGGCCGTGTTCTTCGTGCCGGTGTTCTTTGTGATCTTCCAGCGGATGGGCGAGTTCTTCAGCAAACGCGAACGGCCCCAGCCCGCCGGGGAGGCGCACGACGAGCCCGCGACCAACGGCGCGGTTCACGGCGTCCACGCTACGACGACGGCCGCCCACTAACCTTGTCAACGTTTTTTTCACCATCGGGGAGCCGCGGTTGCTACTAGCCGCGGCTCCCCGTGTTCATGCGCGGACAGCGCCGATGGCGTGCCTCTTCAGGCACGCACGCTACCAGAACCAAACGGGGGGTGAACCTTGCCCTGGCCGGCGATGTCGATAGGATCACAGCGGAGGCAGCATGCCACTTTGGTATGGTCGTAGCGGATCCGCCTCATGTTCCTGATTGGGCGGCAAGGTTGGGCCCTGCCGCCGCCGTAAAGGCAATTCCGCTTGGCCTTTGCGGCACTATGATCCAGGCCGGTCGTTCGTCCGGCGGGGGGCCGGTGTTGGGCCGGCGATCTTTTGGATTCTTTGAAATCTGCCAGGCAGTCCAAGCGGCAGCCGGTGACCAGGTGTCTCCTTCGGGGCTGCCGCCTTGTAATGGCTGCCTGCAACCAGGGCAGGAAGTCCAAACCGTATGAACGCGAAACAACTACAAGCCTTGGGGATTCCGCGCGAGTGTGCGCCGCTGGCCGTCAAAGGCATTCAAGAGGCCATGGCGACCGGTATGCGCGGGAAGGAAGCCAAGCGTATTTTGAAGCAGTTGGCAAAGCAGCCTCAGGCGTACCTCGACGATCCTCACTTCGGGGCGCTGGCGGCCGAGCTCACCCGCACGGATCAGCCCGTGCAATCCGAGCCGGTCACCTACCGCACCTGGGGAACCGAAATCGATGCCAACGCACACCAGCAAATGCGGCAGGCGTGCGCGCTGCCGATTGCGGTCGGCGCAGCCCTGATGCCCGACGCCCACGTCGGCTATGGGCTGCCGATTGGCGGCGTGCTGGCGACCCTCAACGCCGTCGTGCCCTACGCGGTGGGCGTGGATATCGCGTGCCGCATGAAGCTGTCGGTCCTCGACGTGCCGGTGGAAGACCTGCACGAGCGTTCGGAACGCTTCCAGCAGGCTCTGGAGAAAGGTACGCGCTTTGGCGTGGGGGCTGAGTACAAACAGCCCCATTACCACCCGGTCATGGATCAGGACTGGGAAATTACCCGCATCACGCGCGAAAAGAAGGACACGGCGTGGCGGCAGTTGGGTACGTCGGGGTCGGGCAACCACTTTGTCGAGTTCGGCATTTTGACGTTGCCTGAAGCTGACCCTGAGCTGGGATTGGAAGCCGGCCGATACGTCGCCCTGATGAGCCACAGCGGCAGCCGGGGTGCGGGTGCCGCCGTGTGCTCCACGTACAGCAACATCGCCCGTAGTCGTTTGCCGAGCCAGTACAAGGAAGCCGGTCAACTGGCATGGCTGGACCTCGATACCGAGGCCGGCCAGGAATACTGGGCGGCAATGAACCTGATGGGCGATTACGCGGCGGCCAATCACGCGGTGATTCACCGTCGCGTGACGGAGTTGCTGGGGGCGGAGATCGTGGCCGGTGTCGAAAACCACCACAACTTTGCCTGGAAGGAAGTCCACAACGGGCAGGAGGTGATCGTCCACCGCAAGGGGGCGACGCCTGCCGGTAAAGGTGTGCTGGGCGTAATCCCCGGCTCGATGGCCGACCCGGCATTCGTGGTCCGCGGTCGCGGTTGCCCGGAAAGCTTCAACTCGGCCGCACATGGAGCGGGGCGACGCATGTCGCGCACCGCGGCCAAGAATCAGTACCGCTTCAGCACGGTGAAAAAGGAGCTGGAGGCCAAGGGGATCGTTGTCCTCTCGGCCGGGGCGGACGAAGTGCCGGGCGTCTACAAGGACATTCGCGATGTGATGCGCGAACAACAGGACCTGGTCGACGTCGTGGCCCAGTTCCAGCCGAAGATCGTCAAGATGTGCGGCGACGGTAGCCGTGCCGAGGACTAACGAACAGCCGCCCGCAAAGCAAAACGGCTCCGCGGCGAAACACGTCGCGGAGCCGTTTTTTGGTTGCACCACTTCACTTGCAGTTCGGGGCAGTGTGCTGCCCGAAGCGTGCTAGTTGGCCTTGGTGGGATCCTCGGCCGGGGCCGCGTTCTCGCCATCGGCCGCCGGAGCAGCCTCGGGCTGAGCCGCGCCGGCACTCTCCTTTTCCGGCCGCTTGAGCAACTCGCCGCGGAGCCAATCGGCCATATAGCCGATCACTTCGGGGCTGAGGTTCTCGGTCGGGAAGTCGGCGCCTTCCACATGGCCGAACGCCGGCATCATCTGCTGGTTGCTGCTGGGATCGCTGGAGAACACGTGGCCATAGAACCGTTCGGCATTGGGGTTGGAGATCATGCCGATGAGCCATTCCCGCGAGCCCCAGCCGGTGAGGTCCGGAGCACTGCCTTCGGAGCCGGCATCGTGGAACTTGTGGCACTGGGCACATTTTTCCTCGTCGCTGAGGATGGCCCGGCCCTTCTCCAGCAGTTCCTTGTCGGCCTGGGTTTCCGGTTCGTGGCCCGCTTCGGCCGCCAGCGCCACGGCGATCTGCTCAATAACTTCGGGCGTGTAACCGCTGTCGGCGGCCTGCATGTCCTCCTTCACGTAGGAGACCATAGTGCCTTCCTTGAGGGCGGTGTTGCCGAAGTAGTCGGGGCCATCGACCCGATTGGGATCGAGCAGGCCCTTGACCCATTCGCGGGTGCCAAAGCCGTACAGGTTGGGCGCCGCCGAGCGATCGCCCAGCACAAAACCGTGGCCCTGGCTATCGGAGTAGCCGTGGCAGGCAAAGCAGGTTTCGGTGATGGTGGTCAGCGCCACGGCCTTGGGATGGTTGCGCATCTGGTAGCGATGCCCCTGGGCGGGGATACCTTCCTCGGCCAGGTGCAACGCCAGGTCGCGGTTCTGGTGGGCAACCCACACCGCGTTGGCGTAGTCCTGGTTGCCCATGTCCTCTTTGATGGCCTCGTAGGTCAGGAAGCCGGCACCGCCCAGCAGCACCAGGATGAAGGCCACGTTGAAGTAGTGCCCTGCCTTGACGCGGCCGGTGAGCGGCATCAAGAACAGCACCAGCATCACCAGGCCGGGGACCACGATCGCGCCGACGAACTCGCCGGTTTCACCGTAGCCCTCAAACAGCTTGAGGAACTGGAACAGGAACAGGAAGTACCACTCGGGACGAGCGGCCGAGTATTCCTTCGCGCCGTCGGCCGGAGCGTACAGCTCGGCGCCCTTGAAGTAGAACGACAGCGCCAGCACCACGGCCAGCACGGCCAAGCAGGCGATGGCGTCCTTGAGTACCTGGTCGGGCCAGAACGACTGGTCGGGCCGCGTGATCGGCTGCTTGGCATGCAGCCCATGCCGGCGGAACACTGCCAGGTGGACGATCAGCAAGGCAATCAGCAAGCCGGGCAGGATGCCGGCGTGCAGCGCGAAGAACCGCGTGAGGGTGTGGTGGCCGTACTTCTCGCCGCCCACCACCAGGGTTTGCACCTCGGGGCCGACCGCCGGGGTCAGGCCCGAGAGGTTGGTGGCCACGGCCGTGGCCCAGTAACCCTTCTGATCCCAGGGCAACAGGTAGCCGGTGAGGGACAAGCCCAGCACGATCAGCATCAGGATCAGGCCGACCCAGAAGTTGACTTCGCGCGGCGCCTTGTAGGCCCCGTCCCACACGACCTGCATCAGGTGCAGCCCCAGCAGCACCACCATGGCCTGGGCCATGAAGTGATGGATACCGCGGAGCAGCCAGCCGCCTTCCATCTGCGTCTGGATGTAGTACACGCTTTCCCAGGCGGTGTTATCGCTGGGGCTGTACGCCATCCACAAGAACACGCCGGTGATCAATTGCACCGTAAACGCGAAGACCAGCGTGCTTCCCCACACGTAGCGCCAGCGGGCGCCGCCGGGGATGTTCTCGTACAAAGCCTCGTGCAGCAGTGCTCGATACCCGGTGCGATGGTCGAGCCAATCGGTGAACTTGCTCATGCCTTGGCGACCTTCTCGGCTTTGCCGGTGTAGAAGTTTTCGTAGCGGACCCAAACCTCTTGCCGGCCGTTAGCGCCCGGACGCAGTTCAACTTCGAGCGTATCCAGGCCGCGCGGGCTGGGCGTGGGCTGGATCACGCTGCCGTCCAGGTGGAAGGCACTATTGTGGCACGGGCACTTGAACTCCTTCTGGTCGCCGTTGTCGGCCAGACGCACCGAGCAGCCGGCGTGCGGGCAGATCGTGTTGAAGCAGCGCAAGTTGTCCGTCGAGGGCTCCGCCCGCGCCAAGAATACCGAACCGATCGGTTGCTGCGGGCTGAAGGTCCACTTGTCCCACATGTCGGCGATCACTTGGAACCGCCGCGGCGTGCCGTCCAGGGGGATCTCGTCCAGGAACGCCACGCGGATGAAGTCCTTGGAGCCACCGCTACCCCGGCGGCGCAACGGGCTGAAGAACGTCATCAAGCCCGTCACCAGCGGCACCGTGATAAGCACCGCGCCGAACACGGCAGCTAACAGTTTGGTTAAGAATCCGCGGCGGTCGTCACGTTCTGCTGCTTCGCTGGGCGAAGCTGAAGAACCGGAGCTTTTCGAAGTCGTCATGGCTCTCGATCGCAAGGTGGTTAGCAAGCACGAGAAACGGCAAACACGGCTGCCGCTGCCGCCGCGGGCCACGGTTTTACCGGTGCGGCTGAGCTACAGGAGATGCCGTAACATACTGGGAGGGAATGCTTGCGGTGGGAGGGTCTGGCGGCGGGCACATTAACGGCAGTCAGGGCCGAAGCTGCCGGCCACGCCGCGTGGTGAGTGGTCTGCCGTTCGCTGTTCCCCCCAGGCGATTTCGCAGATGGAAACCACCGGCGCGGCCGCACGCCAAAACGCGTAACCACCGCTGTTATTTGGGGAAAACGACGCATAACCACTTGCCGAATTATCGCATTGCCGCGCGCACAGCGTCAAGCACTTTGGCCTGGGCCTCCTCAAAGGTACCCGGCACAAATGCCCCCGCCGCCGCCTTGTGTCCGCCACCGCCAAAACTGCTGGCCAGCTTGCTGCAATCGACCGCGGCGGTGCGGCTGCGGAAGCTGATCTTGAATCCGCCGGTCGCCTGCTCCACCAGGATCACGGCGACCTCCACGCCCTTGACGGCCAGTGTCAGGTTGACCACGTCTTCGGTGTCCGAAGCCAACGCGCCGGTGGCCTCGAAATCCTCACGCAACACGGCCGTGTGGGCCAAGCGGCCGTCCAGCTCCGTCTGCGTGCGGGCCAGGATCCGCCCCCGCAGTTGCAGCCGGGCCAACGTGTCCTGCTCGTACAGGTCGTGATAGATCCGGGTGGGATTCGCGCCGGCAGCCACCAGCTTTCCGGCCAGGGCATACGTATACGCGGTGGTCGAGTTGAAGCGGAACCAGCCGGTGTCGGTCGCCACGGCCGCGAACAGGGCGTTGGCGATGGCCTCGTTGAGGGGTACGCCAAGCTGTTCGGCGGCCTCATAGACCAGCCGGCCGGTGGCCTCGGCCTGGGTGTTCTTGAACAGTTCGGCTCCCAGGTCGTCCTCACCCACGTGATGGTCGAGCACCAGCTTCAGGGCGTTACTGTTGCGGATGACCGGACCCATCTCGCCGAGCTGCTGCCAGGCGCTGGTGTCGAGGATCATGATCACCTCGACGTCGGCCAGCGACTCCGGCTGCACGTCGGTGCCCAATTGCTTGATCCGCTTGTCGGGATCGATGAACGCCAGGTTGGGCGGCACCGCGTGACCGTTGACGATCCGCACGTCCTTGCCCAGCGCGTCGAGCACGCCGGCCATGCCAAGCTGGCTGCCCAGGGCATCGCAGTCGGGGCGAATATGGCTGATCAGCAGGAACCGCTGATGCTGCTTGACAATTTCCACAAAACGGGGCCAGTTGATGGTCATGGCGTGTGTGCAGTCCGGCGCTGAATAAGGAAGCTGTTCGAATAAGCCGTGCGGGGAAGGAGAAGAAACTGGCACCGGTGCCGGCCGGGTGAGCGGCCCGACCACGCCCGCGGTCAGTAGCGGCGCCCAGGCGATCCTCGGCCCCGTTCATGCGGCAATGCGTTTGGCCTGTTCGACGTCCTGGACCAATTGGGCCCGCAAGGCGTCGACTCCTTCGAAGCTGCGAATGTCACGCAAGCGGCTGAGAAAGTCAACCTCGACCGCCTCGCCGTACAGCGAACCATGGTAGCCGATGGCGTGGACCTCCACCTTCAGGGCCTGCTCGCCGAACGTCGGGTTGGGGCCCACGTTGATCGCCGCCGGCCAGATTTCCTGCCCAACCAGCAGCCGGCCGGCGTACACGCCCGGGCCGGGCAGCAGCGTATCGATCGCTCCGATGTTGGCCGTGGGGAAACCGATCTGGGCCCCGCGGCCGGCTCCGTGGACGACCATGCCTCGGATGCGGTACGGCCTGGTGAGCAGTGCCGTGGCCTCGTCGATGTGGCCGGCGGCAATCAATCGGCGGACGCGGCTGCTGGACACCGTCTGGCCGTCGATCTCCAGGGCCGGGACGATTTCGAGCGAGATGCCGGCTTCGCGGCAGTATTGCCCCAACAGTTCGACATCCCCCGCCCGGTCGCGGCCAAAATAGAAGTTGGGGCCCTCGACCAGGGCCTTGGCGTCGAGCTGCTCGCGGATCAGATGGTCGAAAAACTCCCGCGGCGTGAGCTCCAGCAGGCGGCGATCGGTGGGGTAGGCCAACGTGGCATCCACGCCCAGCTCGGCCAGCAGTTGGGCTTTGCGATCGGTCCAGGTCAGCGGCGGGGGACACTGTTCGGGTCGCAGCAGCCGGACCGGGTGCGGATCGAACGTAAACACCAGGGCCGGCCCGCCTACGCGGCGTGCGGCCGCCAACAAACGTTCCACGAGCCCGGCGTGGCCGCGATGGACGCCGTCGAAATTGCCCACCGTGACCGCGCCGGATCGAAATTGGTCGGGCAGTTCTTCCAGACTGCGGAACAGCTTCACTAGCTTGGCCTCAACGAAGTTTGGCCCCTGCGGCCAAACGAAACAGAGCTTGCTTCAACGCGTTGTAGCACAGCACGGTTTGCGGCGGGAGCCGGGGCAGATTTCAGACAGGGCCGCGCTACAAAACATGATGGAATTGCCTGCCCCCTGGTGACGTCCGGCGAGGACGTTGGGGGCAGGCGTTAATGTAACGAAGTTAGACGGTGAAAGCTCAGCCGCCAGACGGCTTGGCCAGACGCAGCGCGATGGCCGAGCCGTTGATCACGGCGGCGATCCGGATCGCCTCGTGAACCTGGTCTTCGTTCAGGCCTTCCTTGAGCAGGCTGGCCTCGTGGGCGTTGAGGCAGGCCTCGCAACCGGCGAGTGCCGCGCACGCCATGGCACACAGTTCGAACTGCGCCTTGCCGCCGGGCGGGTTGGCCATCCGGTTCATCCGCAGGCTCGGCCGCCGCTGCTGGTAGGCCTCATTCTTGAGCATGTGCCGGGTGCGGTAATACACGGTGTTCATGCCCATCAACGACGCCGCTGCCTGGGCGTCGGCAATATCGTCGTCGCTCAACAGGTCGCGGCCATCGGCGATGAGAGCTTCGGCCAGCGATTGCGCGCCCAGGAAATATGCCGATGCCAGGGCTGCCGCGAACGCCTGCTTGGGCGTCAGCACCGTGCTTTGCAGCACCGAGGACAGGTTCAAACGCATGTCCCGGCACGACTCTGGCATTTGTTCCCGCAACGCGTCAATTCGTTCCACGACTGACCTCCGCTGATGGATTGTTGGTTGAGATGACACCAGGGCAGGCTGCTCGGCCGTGGTTGGACCGGCAAGGTTACGACCGCGGCCAGGCCAGTGCCGCCAGCATTCCCCTGGCACCTGTCATGTCATTATGAACTCTGAATCGGCCGCGGCCAGCATCCTACGCTGCGGCGATGTCTTGCCCGCAAGGCGGCGCAGCCGCGCGTTCGCTTTGCCCCAGGTGAGTGGGTTTTGGGGGGGGCATGCAAGGATCACCGCCCCCCGTTTTGAACCGGCTTCTGCGGCCCAATGGGTACGACAATTTGTCGGCATGCGGGGTGGTGACGGCTCCAACCTCAGAATACGAAAACCTTTTGGCGCCGATTCCGCGCGTCACGGGAAAGCCGTTCCCCAGTGGACAATCCCACAACTAGTGGGGAAAAGCAGCATGGTAGATGGCTAAGTGTTCCCCGTTTCGGTGCTCGTTTGACGCGGTACTGTATCAGGTGGACCCAGCCGTAGGCGCTCGGGCGACGACAGCCACGACTCCCCACACGGACGCATCGAACTTACGAGTGCGCTTTCGTCGGCTGGTGTTGACAAAAGTGTGTGGCGGAACCAGGAAGAAGGGCCAGTTTTCTTACGGAATGCGTTGAGGGCGCGCGGGGCTTGATGCGCGCTGCTCCCGAGGGATTGCTTCCCTTTGCTGTCGTCTTGCCGTTTGTGACGTTGCCCGTGCCGGTTTGGCATGCGCTTGGCTATTGGGAGTGGTGCCGTTTCCGGCGCTCGCCGACTTGGCCAATACGGCAGCCCTGCTGACTCTTCGTCCGCCCACGGCGGAGGCGCCGATCCCGCCTGCTTTTGGTACGTACCCGCACTCCCCTGTTCACCATCATGACCCAGCACGCCCCTGCCAGCGAACTGCCCGTGATCGCCGACCTGGACCTGCGGCTGGACCGCGACGTGTTTCTACGTTCGCTGCTGCGGGAACTGGCCGGCACCCTGGAGGAAGTGGTGGGCCAGGAGGAAGCCGCCGGCTACATCAGCGTGGTGGGGCAGCGGATTGGCGACCAGATCAACGCCTCGTACCGGCAGGGGCTGGCCGTGCAGCGGCTCAATGCCCAGCAAGTCGCCCAGGTGCTGGTCGATTTCAAGCGGCGGATTGAGGGCGACTTCTACGTGATCGAGCAGGACGACGAAAAGATCGTGCTGGGCAACCGGACGTGCCCCTTTGGCGACAAGGTGCTCAACCGCCCTGCCCTGTGCATGATGACCTCCAACGTGCTGGGCGTCATCGCGGCCGAAAACCTCGGCTACGCCAAGGTCGACATTCAAGAGTCCATCGCCCAAGGTCAGGCCTGTTGCCGTGTGGTCGTGTATCTGAAGCCGACGGCCGAGGCCCAGGCCGGCTGGGGACGCGAATACTTTCGAGGCTGAAGGGTAGGACGCTTGTGATGTCTCCCGACGACTTTCGTCGCCTGGCCGATCTCAACGCTGAGCCTGCCTTGCTGCTATCCCGCCAAGGCCGCGTGCTCGCGGCGAACCGGCACATGCGGCAACTGGGCCTCGCGCCCGAGCGGCTTCCCGGCCGGCACCTGTCTGAGATTGCCGCAGCGCCCGGCTTGAACGATTACTTGCGAATGTGTGCCCGCACCGCCAACCCGGTGGTTGGAGCTGCCGAAGTGCACGGCGACGACGGCCGGGTATCCAAGTGCCGCTGCTATGGAGCGGTACTGCATTTTGATCCCGAGGGCCAACACACGCAAATCGTGCTGCGGTTTGCCTCGCGCGAAGGGCCGGAGAACCGGTTTCTTGCCCTGAACCAGAAGCTCGCGGAGTTGAACGCCGAAGTGCGTCTCCGCCGTCTGGTGGAGCGGCGGCTGCGGGAGCAGACCGACTGGCTTCAGGTCACGCTCTCCAGTATCGGAGATGCGGTCATCACGACCGACGCCGCAGGCAGTGTGACCTTCCTTAATCCGGTCGCCGAAACGCTCACCGGCTGGCCGGGTGGCGAGGCCGTTGGCAGACCGCTGGACGAGGTGTTTCGCATCATCGACGAGACGAGCCGCGAGGCGATCGAAAGCCCGGTGAGCAAGGTGCTCCGCCACGGCACGGTTGTGGAGCTGGCGAACCACACGCTGCTCGTTGCCCGCGACGGTACCGAGCGGCCCATCGACGATACCGCGGCCCCGATCCGTGACGCCAACGGCAATCTGATTGGCGTGGTACTGGTGTTCCGTGATGTGAGCGAGCGGCGGCAGAGCCAGCAGACGCTACGGCAACGGGCGGAAGAACTGACCGAGGCCGACCGCCGCAAGAACGAATTCCTCGCCATGCTCGCCCACGAGCTGCGCAATCCGCTAGCGCCCATTCGCAGCGGGCTGGACCTGCTGGCGGTCGAACATGGCGAGAGCGAAGCCATCCAGTTGATGCAGGAACAGGTCGCCCACGTGGTGCGGCTAGTCGACGACCTGTTGGATGTCTCGCGGATTGTCACCGGCCGGATCGAACTGCGGCGCGAGACGGTGCCGCTTCGGACGATCATCACTCGAGCTGTCGAAGCGGTGAGACCGCTGATGACCGAGCGGGATCACCACTTGCACGTTGCGCTGCCTTCGGAGCCGGTATACCTGTACGCGGATCCGGTGCGCATGACCCAGGTGCTCACCAACCTGCTGCACAACGCGGCCAAGTACACCGATCCCGGCGGCGAGATTCAGTTGACGGCGCGATGCAGCCGCGACGGCGTCACCATCGCGGTCAAAGACAATGGCATCGGCATTGCGCCGGCACTGCTGCCCCACGTGTTTGAGCTGTTTATCCAGTCCGAACGCACCATCGATCGCTCGCAGGGCGGGCTGGGGCTGGGCCTGACCCTGGTGCGCAACCTGGTTGAGTTACACGATGGCACCGTGGCGGCCTACAGTCGTGGCCCAGGATGTGGGAGCGAGTTCGTCGTGAACTTGCCCATCCATGCCGCGACCAGTCAGACGCCGGCCCAGCGTCCTGGTGTCAGCCAGTTGCCGTCGCGGCGGTTCCTGGTCGTCGACGATAATGTGGGCGCCGCCAAGATGCTGCGGCTGTTGCTGCTGCATTACGGCGCCGAGGAAGTCGACCTGGCGCACGATGGCCCCGAGGCCCTCCAGGCGGCTGCTGCCCATCGGCCTGAGATCATCCTGCTGGATATTGGCCTGCCCCGGATGGATGGATACGAAGTCGCCCGGCGGCTCCGCGGCGAACTGGGGCTGACGGATGCGCTGCTGGTGGCTGTCACCGGGTATGGGCAAGCCGAAGACATCAGCCGTTCGATGGCGGCCGGCTTCGACGAGCACCTGGTAAAGCCGCCCAGCCTTGAAGCCCTGCTCGCGCTGTTCACGCATCCCAAGCTCGCTGGGCAGCCGGCCGTGAAATGAACGGTCGCGAAGTAAACGACTATCCCGCCGGGGAACTCATCGGTAAAGCGCTAACCGCCTCGCTCTGGTAAGCCGTTCCAGGTGCCGCCGCGCTTGGCTTGCGCACTCGCTACCGCCCTGCCGGACCGGCATTGAGGATCTGGTTGCGGCTGAAGTTGAACATCGTGTCGACGTACCGCCAGCGCAAGAACCACTTGGCAACCGTGGCGCTATCCGCGCCCCGGGAGATGACCACCGGCCCCTGCAAACGCACGGCGGCCTGGTTGGGGATCACAAACCGGCGGCCAGTCACCGGGTTTTCGTAGGTGAGCGTTTCGTTGACCGAGATCGGCACGTCGACGTACACCTCAACGGCGATGTCGTCGCTCCCGTGGATCAGGAACGACTGGCCGGGCTGAATCTCAATCGACTGCTCGTATTCCGGGCGGGCCTGGTTCAGCAATCCACCGGGACGCAGCGGCGGGACGGGCTCGATGAACTGGGCGATGGTGATGCCGGAGCCCAACAGAACCAACGCGGCGACCGCCAGAGGAATCAGCGTAGTACGTTTCATGGCCTACCTCGCCAGAGCAGATATGGAGCAAGAACGGATACATCGTCGGTACGGCAAGCATACGTTATGGCCGACAGCGCCGCCGGCGCCCAACGTAACTGCCAGCCTACCCAGCCGGGGGGAGGTTTGCACGCGGCGATGACCGGCCTGCCCGCGGAGCGCTTGAGGGGCGCTCCGATCGCGGTTCCCCCCACAAAGCGGCGTCATAATCCGTTCGATCGCACCAACCAATTCGATCGGACCCAACAAAAACAGCCGGGCTTGCCTGTGTTGGCAAACCCGGCTGCTGAGTTGTCAACCGATCGGTCTTAGCTCGTCGTCGGCGGTCTTACACGCTGCTGGGCAGCGGCTTGGCCGGAACAGCCTCGGTCGCGTGCTCATCCACCGGCGTCTTGCTGAGCCACGCCAGCAGCGGAGCGGCGATGAAGATCGAGCTGTAGGTACCGAACACCACGCCGACGCACAGGGCGAAGGCAAAACCGTGGATCGCCTGGCCGGCGAAGAAGAACAGAATCACCGTCACGATCAACGTCGTACCCGAGGTGAGCAACGTACGCGACAGCGTCTGGTTGATGCTGCGGTTGAGCATCGCAATGGTGATGTTCGGGCTCTTGCCCTTCACTTCGCGGATGCGGTCGAAGATCACGATCGTGTCGTTCAGCGAGTAACCCATGATCGTGAGGGACGCGGCCACCATGTCCAGCGAGATCTTGAACGGATCGATGAACGGGATGGCGACCAGGTAAGCCGAAATGGCCACCGCACCCAGCACGATGAGCACGTCGTGCACCAGGGCGATTGCCGCCGCCAGACCATACGATACCCGCTGGAACCGGATCCAGATGTAGATCACGATGCCCACCAGGCAGGCGAAGATCGCCGCGATGGCCTGGCCGGCGGTCCGGGCCGCCACACTACCCTGGATGTTGTCGATCGAGGGGAAGTACGGCTGCGTGGCCAGGATGTCGTTGGCCTGGGCAATAGCCGCGCGAGCTTCGGCTTCGCTGGCCGGGATGCTTACCGTCCAGGTGTCGAAGGAGACGGTGCTGCCGGGCGTGTAGTCCGGGTGGGTGGCCGTCACTTCGGTGCCGGGCGGCAAGGCCGAGTTCTGGAGCAGCTTCACCACGTCGTCGTGGCTGATCAGTTCCGCGAACTTCAACTGGAACTCCAGCGCTGGCTGCCGCGGATCATAACCGGGAGCGACTTCGTCGCCGGCATCATCGGCAACCGCTTGGGCATCGCCGGCCGGAGCCGCCGCGCCCGCGGCCGGGGCGGCCGTGTTCTGCGCCAGCAGCACCGGCAGAACCTGATCATCGGCCGCGGCGATCAGCAGGTCGCCGCCGCTGCGTGTCCGCCGCCGCAGCGAGGTCTTCGGCCCCGGCTCTTCCTGGCCGCCGGCTAGTTGCACGCTCACGATGCTGTTACTGGCCAATTGACCCTTGAACAGTTGGGTCAAGACGGCCTCCACCACCGTGCCATCGGCATTGGAGGTGTTGAGGTAAAAGTGCTTCCGCGGATCGGATTCGTCGATCTGGGTGATTTCGCTGATCGCCGTGTCGGGAAGCATGGCCGCGTTCTTGTAGGCGGCGAACTCTTCATCGGTGAACTCGGCAATCGGCTTGGGCTCAGGCAGATTGAGGTCGACGTTCAACGCCGTGCCATCGCGCTCGGCCTCCACGGTCGCCAAGATGATCGACCGCGGCAGGATGTTGGCCCTTTCGAGGGCGGCCCGGACCTGACGGTCAACTTGGAGGCCGACCAGTTCCAGGATGTTGTCGCGGGTGGCGGCAGCCACACGATTATTCCAGCCGTCGCGGCCGTCGATGTCGGCGCGGAACTTGGTGATGTCGATGTCGGCGCCTTCGCGGAACAGCACTTCCGCCGAAGTACCGCCGGTGAAGTCGATGCCCAGGATCGAACGACCGCGGGCCACCACGGCGACCAGGCCGATGGCAATCAGGATCAGCGAGAACGTGAGGCACGCGGCACGCTTGCCCATGAAGTCGTAATTCGCATTGCGAATCAGGTTCATCATGTTCAGGCTGCCGATCCAGCGGCGCCGCTCGGCGATGTCGAACACCAGCCGCGAGCAGAAGATCGCCGTGAACATGCTCATCAGGATGCCCAGGATGAGGATGATGGCGAAGCCGCGGAGTTCGTCGGTGCCGATCACGTACAGCACCACGGCCGTGATGAGCGTCGTCAGGTTGGAGTCCACGATGGTGGTCGTGGCCCGGGAGAAGCCGTTGCGGATGGCCATCCGCAGGGCGGCTCCGCGATCGAGTTCTTCACGGATGCGCTCGAAGATCAGCACGTTGGCGTCGACCGCCATACCGACCGTGAGCACCAAACCTGCCAGGCCGGCCAGAGTGAACGCTGCCTTGACGGAGATCATCAAGGCCATGATCAGCAGCAGGTTTGCCAGCAGGGCCAAGCAGGCCACGAAGCCGGCAAAGCGGTAGTACACCAGTACGAACAGCAGCACTGCTACGAGCGATGCCGCGATCGAAAACTTACCCCGGCGGACCATGTCTTCGCCCAGCGTGGCAGCGACGAAGCGAGCCCGGGTGGGGGTCAGCTCGGCAGGCAGCGCACCGGCGTTGAGCACGGCGATCAGTTCATCGCGCTCCTGTACGGTGAAGTTACCTTCGATCACGCCGTCAGTACTGATCACCGCGTTGATCGTCGGGGCCGAGGCAATCTCGCCGTTAAGCACCACGGCCAGATGCCGGTAGAACGGCCGGCCGCTTTCCAGGCCCGTGGGCTGGTTGGCCCGGGTCAGATTGGCAAAGGCCCGACCGCCTTCCGCATCGAAGTGGAAGCTGAGCGAGGGCCGGCCTTGGGGATCGATTTCGGGGGCCACGCGCAACAGGTTGGTGCCCGTCACCCGCTGCGATTCGCTGGTGGGATGGACCACGAGCACTTCGAGGCGGCCATTCTCGCCGGTGCGGGTGATGTAGTCGCCCCGGCTCATGGACTCGATGGTGTCGGGCTTGTTCTGAACGGGAATCCACGAGGCCAACAGCCGGCCGTCGCGAATGATTTGCTTGGGCGCCCCTTCGCGGGTCGCGATCTGGATGATGGGCTGGTGATCGTTGTGGTTGGCGGTGATCAAGAACTCCAGTTCGCCCAGGTTTTCGATCTTATTCTGGAGCTGTTCGATCTCGGCCGCCGGAATCTCCGGCACGATGATCTCGATCTGGTTCACGCCAAAGGGCCGGATCGTGATCTGCTGCACGCCGGCGGGGTCGATACGCTCGCGAACGGCGGCGATCAGCCGATCGATCTGGAAGTCCTGCCCCTCGCGCGGTTCGTACTCGTAGACGAAGATCGCACCACCGGCCAGGTCGATGCCCAGCTTGACGGTGCCCGTGGCGACGATCAGGCCGCTCAGCAGCAAGGCGAAGAGGACCAAGGAGATGCGCCACGAGGTATCCGGCATGCGGAGCCGGCTACTGAGGAATCGCCCCAGGACGTAAGACAGGGCGACGATGGCGACAATGATCAGCAGTTTCAGGCCGGGGCCGACTCCGTCGGCACCGGCTTGAGCTGCGGCGTTGTTCGCCCCCGCGGCTTGCGCGAACAAGGCGTACGAAAAGCTCGCGAACATAACTATTCCCTACGTTACTTCGACGATTTCTCGCCTTCGGGTTCGTCCGTGATGACTTGATGGATGGAGCTGCGCAAAACCCGCAGCTTGGTGTTGTTCGTTTCATCGACGCGGATCACCACCTCGTCGGTTTCCGCGTGGATGCTGCTGATCACGCCGATGATGCCGCCGATCGTCACAACCTTGTCGTTCTTCTTGAGTTGCGACAGCATCTCGGTGCGCCGCTGCCGCTCGCGGGCCTGCGGGCGGACCATCAAGAAGTAGAACAGCACGATCATGCCGATGAAGAACGGCAGCATGCCCAGATCTTGCCCGCAGGCTGGAGCCTGGCCCGGCCCCCGTTGCGGTGCCGCCGGAGCGGCTTGCCCTGGCTGCCCTTCTTGGGCTTGTGCTAGCAGCAGATGGTTCACAAATGCGTCCACGTCTGACCTGTATGAACGTAAACGGCCCGGCGCCGCGCCGGCTGCCGGGCCGTAACATGCAGTGCAACCAAAGCGTGCATGTTAAAGCTTTGCGGGCTAACCAGCAAGGGGAAGTATGCGGGCAGGGAAGGCTTTACCGCCGGCCTGCGCTACTGTGTGGCTCCCCTTCCGGCGGATGACAGCATTTTCCCCAAAGGTGCGGACTGCGCGAAGGCGTAAGCGGCCCGTCTACGGGACATTTCACGGCTGGGGGGAAGGCAGCGGATTATGCGGGTTGCGCAGGCTTTCTGCCTTGCCGGAAAAGGGGCGTGGTCCGAGCGGAAGCGTCACTACGGCCGATTCATCGCCCCGGCCGTTGCTGGGGTCGGCTCCTTGTTCAATAATGGACGCAGTGGATCAGGCCGCCTGGACGTTGTCGGCCGCTGCACGTTGTGCCAAGATCTCATCCCACCGGAGCAGGGGGAATACTCATGCGAAGCAAACTGGCCGGACTCGCCGTGGTGACTGCCATCGTCGTCCTGGTGGGGACGCTTGCCGGTCAGGCTCCGCCGCAGGGCAAGACCCTGCCGCCGCAGAAGTTCGACCAGTCGCTCATCAACAAGTTCTTCCCCGACCTTCGCCAGGCGGTGGGGCCCGGACAACCTGGCGGTCAGGTGGTGGCTAGCAGCACGCCGGCGATGGCGGCGCCGGGAGGCGCGGCTCCGGCTGGCGCAGCGAGCGGTGGCGCCGGCAGCTCCGGCGGTGGTTGGAAGGACATCATTTCGTCGGACACGCTCGAGGGCGAAATCAAGAAGGGCGTGCTGGAAGTAGCCGACACCGTGTCCTCGTTGGGCAAGTTCAACACGGGCCACCGCACCACGCGCAAGGTTTATAGTGTGCTGGCCGTGTGCTTTGCCGTGATCGCCGAGTACGAAGGCGATGTCCGCTTCAAAGACAAGGCGGCCGGCATGCGCGACATCGTGGGCCGCAGCGCGTTCAACTGCAAAGTGGCCTCGCAGGGCGCCTTCAACGAAGCCAAGATGCGGTATGAAGACCTGCAGTCGCTGGTCCGCGGCTCGTCGGTCGACGTGCCCCAGGCGGAAACGAAAGTGCCGTATAACGAGAAGGTGGCCAACCGTCCGCCGCTGATGCAGCGGATGGAAGACGCATTGGACCGCGGCCTCAAGCCCCTCACGGCCAATAAGGCGGACTTTGAAGCCAACAAGGACAAGATCCTGCATGAGGCTGAGATTCTGCGGATGCTGGCCAAGGTGATCCAGGATAGCAGTTACGAGTACGCTGACGACGATAGCTACATCGAACACGCCGTAGCCATCGAGAACGAGTGCGCCAACATCATCAGCGGGCTGAAGACGAACAGTCTCGAACAAGTGCAGTCGGCCGTCGGCGGCATCAACAAAGCCTGCAGCGCCTGCCACGAGTTCTTCCGCGGCTAAGAACGTCACACGCGGCTTGCACTGTCTTCTCTTCCTTCTCTTCTATCGAGCGGTCACGCGTTGCGCGCTGCACTCGGTGCGTTTGCATCGCGCATGTTGCGGTACCCATTTCTTGCGGTGCCGGGTTCTGCTGCGCGGGGTGCTTTCCTGGCATGCCCCCAGCCAAAGCTTGCAACGGCCTAAGGCATGGGGCAGAATCGCCACTTTGGGGAATAAGCTGCCTGTGTCTGCCATGGCGGCGAAATGGCGCGGCAGGGGGATTGGGGGGCGGTGACGAGATTACCGCGTGCCCTGGCGCCGCCGCTCGCGGCACCAGACGCAGTTGGCCTTCGCCGATCGGCACGTCCGGCGCAAGAGAACCGCTGTATGAGCCAGCTATCGCAACGCAACCCTGGCGACGACGCGCCGCAATCGTCCGAGCCTCGCCAGGACACGGTTAGTACCGTCCAAGAGCCGCCCACCACGTTCTGGAAGACGATGCGGCGGCTCGGGCCGGGCCTCATCATCGCCGGCAGCATCGTCGGCTCCGGCGAATTGATCGCCACTACCAAGACGGCGGCCGAAGCCGGCATCAGCCTGTTGTGGCTCATCATCGTGGGCTGCCTGATCAAGGTGTTCTGCCAGATCGAGCTGGGGCGGTACACCATCTGTAACGGTCAAACCACGCTGGCCGCCTTGGACACCGTGCCCGGCCCCAGGGCCAAGGTCAATTGGATTGTCTGGTGGTGGTTTCTGATGATGCTGGCCAGCGTCGGGCAGCTTGGCGGCATCGTAGGTGGCGTCGGGCAATCGCTGGCCATTGCTTGCCCGATCTACGGCGATTACGTGCGGGCCATTGCCCTGCCCTCGGAACGCGAGTGGAAACGCTACTTGCACTGGGAGGAGCAACTGCCGGTCGAAGAGCAGCGGCTGGCGGAACTGACCGGCACGGAGCGGCAAGAACTCGAGGCCAAGCTGAAACGCATCCGGCTGGGGCAGGAGTTTCTCGATCGCAAGCTGAACCGCCAGGCATGGCTGGATACGCTCACGGAATTGCGCGAATCGCCCGACGCCGGCTCGGCCAAGAACACGCGGCACATCGAATCGCTGGAGCGGCAGCTTGAAGAGCATCGCGAGCGGATCGTCGCAGCCAGGGCTGCCGTGCTCGAGTTGATTGCGGCGGAGAATCCAATTGAGCAGGCCAAACAAGAGCTTGCCCAGGTTGAGGTGTCACCATCGGCCGATGCCGCGTCTGTCGCCCAGGCTCGGCAGCATCTGGAAGAAGTGACCAAGGCCAACGAAGCTGCCGTGAAAGCGGCCAAGGCCAAGGTCAACGCGCTGCTGGAACCACAAACGCGGGACGACAAGATCTGGGCCGCCATCGCGGCGGTGGTGACGATTGCCCTGTTGTACCGCGGCCGCTATCGCGTGGTGGAGAATCTTTCGACGGTGCTGGTGGTCACGTTCACCTTTGTGACCGTCGGTAACGTGATCGCGCTGGAGATGCAGCCGAAGTTCCGGCTGGAACTCAGCGATTTTCTCCGCGGCTTCGGCCTGCCTGAGGGCGGCGGTTTGGCCACCGCGCTGGCCACGTTCGGCATCATCGGCGTGGGAGCCACTGAGCTCATCGCGTACCCGTACTGGTGCTTGGAGAAAGGCTACGCCCGATTCACTGGGCCGAAGAGCGACGACCCCGCCTGGGAACGTCGTGCCAAGGGTTGGTTGCGGGTAATGCACTACGACGCCTTTGTGTCGATGATCATTTACACCGTTGCCACCCTGGCCTTTTTCTTGATGGGCGTTGCCGTGCTGTACAAGCAAGGGCTGGTGCCCGACGGTATGCGGATGGTCAGCACGCTGATGGAGCAATACCGTCCGGTGTTTGGCGAGTATGCCCCGTGGTTGTTCCTGGTGGGGGCGATTGCCGTACTGTACTCGACCTTCTTGGTCGCTACGGCCGGCCACTCGCGGACGTATACCGACAGCCTCAAACTCTTTGACTTGATCGACGCCAACAACGAAGTGTCGCATCAGCGGTCGATCTCGGCCTTCTGCGTCGGTATCCCGATTGTATGCGTGATCACGTATGCATCGGGCTTGAACCCAGTTACGCTGGTACTGGCCGGCGCGTTCATGCAGGCGCTGATGTTGCCGGTGCTGGGCTTCGCGGCGGTTTACTTCCGCTTTACCCGGACCGATCCGCGGTTGCGGCCTGGCCGCGTGTGGGACGTGCTGCTGGTGATTTCGTTCTTGGGACTGCTCCTGACCGGGTTGTGGAACCTGTACGAGCTGTTCTTCGTGTGAGTAGGCATCCTCAGATGACGCACCAAGTTTCCGGACGCCGCGAGTTCTTGCGCGGGGCGGCGGCAACCGCCTTGTCGGCCACTTCGTTAACGGTTGCTGCCAGCCTGCATGCCGGGCAGCCAGGTTCCGGCACCTCCCAGGGACCAGCCTTGCCGGCTGCCGGGGCCGCGCAGGCATCTGGCGGTGCACGCCCGCAACCGCAGCGGCCTCCCCTGCCGGCCAAGGGCAAGTTCCCCGTAAAGGCGATCTCGTCGCACAACGGTCTGGAAGCCACCCGCCGCGCGTACGAACTGCTGCTGGAAGGCAAGGACACGCTCGAAGCGGCCGTCGCCGGCGTGCAAATCGTGGAGGACGACCCCAACGATCTCACGGTGGGCTACGGCGGTTTGCCCAACGAGAACGGCATCGTCGAACTGGATGCCTCGGTGATGCATGGGCCCACGCACCAGGCCGGTGCGGTGGCGGCCGTACAGAACTATCGACATGTTTCGCGGCTGGCCATGTTGGTCATGCAGCAGACCGATCATGTGCTGCTGGTCGGCCAGGGAGCGATGGATTTTGCCCGGGCACAGGGGTTCAAAGAAGAAAACCTGCTCACGGAAAAAGCCCGCAAGATCTGGCTCTATTGGAAGCAGACTCGCAGCGATATCGACGACTGGCTGCCGCCGCCCGACGATCAGCTCGATCCGGACGTCAAGCAGTTCTTCAACCGGCCGACAGGCACCATCCATCTGGCCACGATGAATGCCGATGGCGATATCTCAGGCGTGACCAGCACCAGCGGCCTGGCGTTCAAGCTGCCTGGCCGCGTGGGCGACTCGCCGATCATCGGGGCCGGGCTGTATGTCGACAACGAAGTTGGATCGTGCGGCAGCACCGGTCGCGGCGAGGCGAACCTGCAGAACCTGTGCAGCTTTGCCGCCGTGGAACTGATGCGTCAGGGCTACTCGCCCGAAGAGGCCGGTCTGGAAGTGCTGCGTCGCGTGGCCAAGACCACGCCGGCCCGTCTGCGCGACGATCAAGGCCGCCCCAAGTTCAACCTCAAGTTCTATGTGCTGGCCAAGGATGGGCGGCACGCCGGGCTGAGCATGTGGGGGCCCGATAAGTTCTCCATTACCGACGCCAACGGAACCCGCCACGAACCGTGCGTATCGCTCTATCAGCGCCAGCGGTAAGTCCGCCGACTGGCCATAGCGCTGGCCAAGAACGCAGCTCCTAGGGAAACAGTTGCGACGTATTGCGCGTCCCGCTAAGGTGGGGTGTGCTTGGTGGGCGGCCCTGCCCTGCTTTGCCGCATCATCTCTTGGAGAACCACTACGATGAATCGTCGCGTGCTTGGCCTGGTGTTGCTGGTTGGCGCAGTGGTGGTGATGCCTTCGGCCGCGTTGGCGCAAGACGCTGCGGTTGCCTGGCCACCGGAGCTTCCTGGAGCCAAGCACGGCGCGCTGACGATCACCAGCGAGCTATTCCTGCAAGTGCCCGACACGGTGCAGGAAGCACGTAAAGATCCCGCCGCGGCGCCTTTTGCCGTGGCCCAGGTTCCGCCCACGGTGGATTTCGCCTTCCACCGCGACCTGGGGCCGGACGCCGTGAACCGCCGGTTGTGGTCAAGCTGGGGCGACATCGGCCTGGCCGCCGATGGCAGTGTCTATTGCGGCATCGGCGACCACGGCAACGATGCCGGCGGTGATGCCCGGTGCTTTATCTACCGCTGGGACCCTGCTAGTAAGACGCTGGAACAAGTGGTCGACATGGCCAAGGTGGTGCCGGCTCGGCCCGGTCAGCCAGCGTGGTCGAAGGTCCATGCCAAAATCGACCAGGGGCCCGACGGCCGCATCTACTTTAGTTGCACGCTCAATAACGGCGGCGCGGCCGGCGATCCCAAGTACGGCTGGACCGAGCAACTGCCGGGCGGGCAGTTGTACGCCTACGATCCGGCCACCGGCAAGGTCGAGGTGGTGACCAGCCTGCCGCCCAAGCGATGCACGGCGACTTCGGCCATGGACCTGAAACGCGGCATCTGGTGGTGCAACCTGGAAGCCGGCGGTGGCGACGCGTTGTTTGCGTTTGACCTGAAGACCGGCAAGACGGCGTTTCAGTCCAAAGACGGCGTGGTGGCGTTCAATCGGGCATTTGCCCTGGCGGCCGATGGTACGGTGTACTTCAACGGTCCCGAAGGCCGCATCTGGAAGTGCGAGCCCAAGACCAAGTCCATCGCGCCCACGAAGTCGGCGTTTCCCGACGACACGCCCGGGATGCGCGCCGCTTCACCTCCGGCGAGCGATGGTTCCATCTACGGTGTCACACACAAGACCAATCAGCTATTCCGGTACGACCCGGCCAAGGATGAACTGACTCTGTTGGGCCCCTGCTGGCTCAAGGGGCTTTATACGACGGTGGTCGAGGCCTCACCCGACGGAAAATACCTGTACTACCTGCCGGGCGCTCACGGCCAGGCGCACTCCCAGGGCGCGCCGGTGGTGCAGTACGAGATTGCCACCGGCAAGCAGAAGGTGATCTGCTTCTTGGGGCCCGCCTTTCAGAAGTTCTGCCGTTACGTGCCCGGCGGTACGTATGGCATCAAGCTCTCGGCCGATGGCAGCACCCTCTATGTCAATTTGAACGGGCATCCGGTCGATGAGCTGCGACCGGCCAAGATGCGGCCCATTGGCTTTGGGCTGACGGCGTTCGCGGCCATCCATATTCCTTCGCAGGAGCGCTAAGACGCAGCGAGTTGTAGCGGCCGGTGTGCGGTGCTTTTGTGCCTGACATCCACCAGTTGGTGTGGGCGATCGATTGCCGCGAATGGGGGCCAAAAGCCACGAACCATGAGCCAGCGCTTGGCGTAACCGATATAGCCGATACTGTCGCTGCAAGCGGACGCCTTTGCGCCGGAAGTTGCTTTGCTACTTGGTTAAAACACGGTAGGCTGGAACCAGTACGTCAATCCGCGCATATCGTTGGGGTTGGCCGGGCCGTTTCCATGCACTGATCGCAACCACTTGCAGCCGGCCTGCCTGCCAGGTCGGGCGGCCCCGCTCAAGTTGCCGCAGCGGTAGCGGAGTTCCCTTCTAACGAGCAAGTGCGCCCACGAACGGGCACCTTGGGCCAGTACAACGGCCGTGCTTCCCTTCCGCCGAGGCTCCTGGCGGACGGCCAGAGACGAGGAGATCGGGGATGAACATGACGCGCACCCCATGGATTCGGTCCGCAGTGATCGCCGTCGCGGCCGTTGCGCTCGCCCTGCCTGCGACGGTGACGCCGGTCGCGGCGCAGCAGGATTCAATCCCGTCGGTACTCTATTACAGCGTGTTTCCTGTCTATCAAGCGGGGAACTTCGCCGATGCCATCAAGGGCTTTGAACGCGCGGGCCGCTCGGCCATCAAAGGTGTGAACGGGCGGTGGATCGATTCGATCTGCTACCACACCATGCTGGGCGAGGCTTATTACCAGATGGGTAATAACGCCAAGTCGCTGGATCATCACCGCCTGGCCTTGCAGCAATACCTGCAATATCCCAACTGGATGGTCCGGGTGGATTGGGCGCCGATTCGGCCTTCGAGCCAGACGTACGTCATCCCCTGGGGCAAGCCGCAGCGTGTCTTCCAGGTGGGGCATTACAGCAACCGCATGGGCGTGACGCTGGGCGATGTGCAAGTCATTCCCGGCAGCAACACGGGCTTCAGCAACCTGCGGCGCGTTCCGGTTGACGTGACCGAGATCGTGCGCTGCATCGGCGTTTCGATCCGGCGGTATCGCGAACTGTCGGGGCCCAACACCCGGCACGACCCGCTGATGAACTCGATCGTCACCGAGTTGTCGCGGCGGTCGGTGCCGCCCAATACCTGGGCGGAATCGCTGATCGACGTGCTGCTGGGGTTGGCGCATCGTGCCGTCGGCAAGGATGGTGACGCGCAAGCCCTGCTCAAACGCGGCCTCGTCGCCAGCGGCCGGTATGATCACCCGCTGACTCCGCTGGCACTGCTCGAACTGGGCCATATCGCCCTGTGGGAGGCTAATTTCACCGAAGCCCGCGACTGGTTCCTCGAAGCCAGTTACTCGGCGTATGCCTTTGAACTGGGCGGACCCGACGTGGTCGAGGAAGCCATGTACTACGGCTTCATCGCCAACCATCTGGCGAACCGGAAGCAGCCGTTTGCGCCGCTGGAGACGGTCGCCACGTTCGCCTCCAAGCAGAAGCTGTATTTCTTGCAGGCTTCGGCCGCTACCGCGCTGGCCGAAGACATGGCCCTCTTGGGACGTACTTCCGAGGCCAACGCCGCTCTGGCGAATGCCTGGAGTGCGCTGGCCAAGCGCGAAATGCAGAACGGCCGGATGGGCTGCCGCTACAAGTACGTGCAGGCCATCGTGGCCTATCAGTCCGGCAATATTTCCGCGGGCGATGAAGCCCTGGCTAAGGCCATTGAATTCCAGCGCAACGGCGGCTCGGTGTGGCTGTTCCAGATTGCCCTGGCCGACAGCCTGTACACTTCGGGCAAGCTCTCGCCGCGTTCGGCCGAGCAGTTGTTTGAAACGGTGCTCCGCGATCCCGGCCGGGGCGACTGGCTGGTGAATCCGCTGGAGAGCCTGACCATGCAGATGACGCCTCACCCGCTGCCGTACGAGCACTGGTTCGAGGTCTGCTACGGCCGCAACGATATCGACGCCGCGTTAGAAGTGGCCGACCGCATTCGCCGGCACCGCTTTTACAGCACGCTGGGGATGGGCGGTCGACTGATCGGGTTGCGCTGGATGATGGAAGATCCCGGCAACCTTTCGCAGGAGGCCGCCCTGGCACGCCGCGATATTCTGCTGGAGTACCCTGCTTACGAGAAGCTGACCGAGCAGGCCCAGCAGTTGCGTGCCGCGCTGCGGGCTACGCCGCTGGTGCCCAACCAGGACCAGGAACAGAAGACGCAGCAGGAACAACTGGCGCAACTGGGGCAGATCGGCATGCTGCAAGAGGCGCTGCTGCGGCAGATTGCCATTCGCCGCGAGTACGCCCCGATGATCTTCCCGGTGCAGCGCTCGGCGAAGGACATCCAGAAAGCCATGCCGCCTTCGCAGTCGCTGCTGGTGTTCTACGCAAGCAGCCGGCACTTGTATGCCTTTCTGCTGGGGCACGACCGGGCCAAGTACGCCACGTGGACTATTTCGAGCCCTGCTTTGGTTACCAAGCATCTGAAGGACCTGCTCCGCGAGATGGGCAACTTCGACGGCAATCGCACGGTGCCGGTCGCAGAGTTTGCCAAGGAGGATTGGAAGAACACTGCCGCGAAGTTGTACGACCTGCTCATCCCGAGCAAGGTCCAACTGCCGGAGAATATGGAAGAACTGGTGATCGTGCCCGACGGTGCGCTGTGGTATGTGCCGTTCGAGGCGTTGCAGTTCCCGGTGAAAGATGGGCGGGTGCCGCTGATCTCCAAGGCCCGCGTGCGTTATGCCCTTACGGCTTCGCTGGCGGTGCCCGACGATCGTGCCCGGAAACCTTCGGGCAACCTGGCCGTGGTGCTGGGACGGATGTATCCCAGCGATCCGGATGATGTTGCCCAGACTGAGTTCGACGCTTTGAGCCGTGTGGTCAAAGGCGCGGTGGCGCTGCCCCGCACGTACCCTGCTCCGTCGGCCATTTACGGGACACTGTTCGATCGGCTGATGGTGTGGCAGGACTTCCCGCCCGACGTGACGGGGCCCTACGGTTGGAGCCCGGCGCTGGACAGCGGCCGGGGAGCCACGCTCGATGACTGGCTGGCCCTGCCCTGGGGCGCTCCCGACGAAGTGATCCTGCCCACCTTCCATACGCCGGCCGAGAACGCGTTGAAGTCGGGCGGCAACGGGCAGGAAATCTTCCTGGCTGCCTTTGGCCTGATGGCGACCGGTACCCGGACGATCCTCATCAGCCGGTGGCGAACGGGCGGCCAGACCAGCTACGACCTGGTGCGCGAATTCGTCAGCGAACTGCCCAAGACCACGGCCGCCGCGGCTTGGCAACGGGCCGTGTTCTTGACCATGGATGCCGACGTGCGGTTGGATCGCGAGCCGCGGCTTTCGGCGACCACGCGCGACACCATCCCCAAGGGCGAGCATCCGTTCTTCTGGGCAGGCTATGTGCTGATCGATACCGGCACCTTGCCGCAAAAGGAAGAGCTGCCGGCAGCGATTGAATAGCTCGACCGCACGCGGCTAGGTAGTCGCCAGAACGTCAGCCGCATGCGGCCAGTTCGGCTCTCTGCGCTACGGGGCCTTGATCGCCGTCTGATGCGTCACCACGATCACGGCGGCTGAAGCCCTTGCAGCCTGCCCTGCATCTGCGCACCCTGGAGGGCTGCTGCTGTTGGCTCCCAGCGAGAATCTCTGGAAAGGAACAGCGGCGATTGGGTGCTTTCGTTGTCCTTTAGCTCCACCGAGATTCCATGCGCCACGACGGTCGCAAGCCCAACCAGATTCGCCCGCTCAAGATCAAACGCCGTTACACGCGCTCCGCGCCGGGCAGCGTGTTGATCCAGGCGGGCCGTACGACTGTTCTGTGCACGGCGAGTGTCGAGGAATCGGTGCCGCCGTGGATGAAGGGCCAGGGGCGCGGCTGGGTAACGGCCGAGTATGGCATGTTGCCGGGCAGCACCTCGCCGCGCAAGCCACGCGACCGCGGCGGCAAGATCGACGGCCGTACCACCGAGATCCAACGGTTGATCGGCCGCAGCCTGCGGGCGGTGGTGGACCTCGATGCCCTGGGCGAGCGGATGGTCACCGTCGATTGCGACGTGTTGGAGGCCGACGGCGGTACCCGCACCGCTTCGATCACGGGCGCGTTTGTCGCGCTGGTCGACGCCCTGCGGGCAGTGCAACCGCTATTGCCCGATCCGCGGCGGACGCCGCTGATCACCAGCCTGGCTGCGGTGAGTGTCGGCATCGTGAACGGCACGCCGCTGTTGGACCTCGACTACCAGGAGGACGTGGAAGCCGAGGTGGACATGAATCTGGTGATGACCGGCCGGGGCGAGTTCGTCGAAATCCAGGGGACGGGTGAGGAAGCCACGTTTACCGACGAACAGCTCGCCCAACTGCTGGCCTTGGGGCGAACGGGCATTAAGACGCTGATCGAGCATCAAAAGGCGGCGCTCAAGAGCCACTGGCCGTTCTGATGGCCGCTGGCGACGAACCGCCCCACTACGTCAGCGGGAACAGCACTGCGCCGATCATGGTCACGAGCAGGCCTACCACGCCCATCGCGGCGATCATCGGGCTGACCGTCTTGAGCGTTTCGCCCTCGGTCATGCCGGTCATCTTGCAGATCACCCAGAAGCCGCTGTCGTTCATCCAGGAAAACGGCTTGGAACCGCAGCCGATAGCCAAGGCCAGGTACACGCGGTGAAAGCCCAAGTCGGGCAGACCGGCCAGGATGCCGGCCGCGGTGATCATGGCCACGGTGGCTGAGCCTTGGGCGGTGCGGATCAGGGCGGTGATGGCAAACGCCATCGGCAATACCAGCAGTGGGCTGCCCGCGGGGCTGATCTGGGCGATCAACTCGCCGATGCCGGTTTCTTTGAGCATCGCGCCGAACGCGCCGCCCGCGGCGGTGATGAGGATGATCACGCCGCCACTGGCCAACGCCGATTGGATGTCGCGGCTGATGGCATGCTTGTTGGCCTTCTTGACGATCACCATCGTTGCCATGGCGATGGCCGCCGAGATGAGCAAGGCGATGTTCTTGTCGCCCAGCACGTCGATGATCCGTTTTACCTGGCCGTCGACCACCCAGCCGGTCACCTTGGGATCGAATAGCGTGGCCCCGCCGATCAGGATCACCGGCAGCGCAATCGGCAAGAAGGACACAAAGATGCCCGGCAGTTCCGAGGCGTCGCGGTGGGCCGCCTTCTCGAGGTCTTCGAGCTTGGCGTCCTCGGTATCGCGCAGCGGGATTTCCCACCGGCGGTTGGCCCACAGTGCGTAGAAGTAGCCGAAGGTACTGCTGAAGATGCCCACGCAACAACCGGCCAGGATCAAGGTGCCGATGTTGACGCCAAGCTGCTCGGCGATCACCAGGGGGCCCGGCGTCGGTGGTACCAACGAGTGGGCCATCGTTCCCCCGGCGGTGATGCCCAGCACGTACAGCAGATAGTTGCGGCCGGTGCGAATCCGCAGGGCCTTGCCCAGCGGGATCATCAGATAGAACACGGTGTCGAAGAACACCGGGATACCCAGCGCGAAGCCGCCGAGGACAAACGCCAAGGCCGCCCGGGCTTCGCCCAACAGGTTCAGCAGCGAGCGGATGATGCGATCGGCGGCGCCGCTTTCGAGCAGGCACTTGCCGATAATCGAGGCCATGGCGATCACGATGCCGATGCTGCCGCAGGTGCTGCCGAAGGCGTTAGCCACGCGGTTGATCGAGAGCTGCTGCGAAGCCTTGGCGGCCGCTTCCCACTGGGCGCGGCCCAGGGCCCGGTCGCCGCTTTCAATACTGCCGTCGATCACCCGCACGAGGATTCCCTGGCGGGGCTGGCCATCGGAGCCGGGGACCAAGTGGACGGGGCCCAGCACTTCGATCTCGCCCTGCGCGTCGGCGGTGCGTTTCTCGGGGATGCCGGCGAACACCAGCAGCCGGGTACCCGCGGCCGCGTATTGCCCTTTGCCGGGGGTAAGCAGAAAAAACTGCCCCGAGGCTTCAATCGCCGCGCGATCCTCGGCTGCGATTTCTTCAAGCTGCACGGCTCGCAGCCGACCGGCATCTTCGGTTCGCTTGTACCAGGTAAGGTCTTGGGCGGGAGTGAGTGAGGCCACGGCCAAGGTCGCGAGGATCAACGCCAGGAAGGCGTGCAGACGGAACACCAGGATTCCGCCCACCACGATCACCACGCCAACCGCGAGAATGAACAATGTTTCCATGGCAGGCAAGCGACGTGAGGGGAGCCGAATAATCGCAACTCGCCGGCGTTGCAGCGGAGAGAAAGAGGCGAGCAACGCGAGGGAAGCGCGGACCGAATTTTGCGAGGCATCCTAACGCAGCCGGGGGGCTATGTCGAACATTTCGCCGCAATAAGTGGGTGCAGGGTAAACGGAAGCAATCGGGCGGACTCTAGCGGGTTGCGAATTTTTCGCTTCGCCTTTACGCGCCCAAATGCCGAAAGTAAGCTCACCACACGAGCGCATGCGTGCAGCAAGGCACGGCAGTTCCCCGGGCGGGTTCCCTTCTGGTCCGCTGGTTCTGCCGTTGCACGACAGGCGTCAACAACTCAACGTGGCACGGTTTGGATGGCGTTCCAACGGCGGCTGTCACGTCCTTCTGGCATAGTTGATTCGAGAGGTAATTAACGATGTCCATTGGCGGACGTGCGGCGCACGTGGTATGCGCCCTCGGGATGTTGTGCGCGCTGCCAGCCTTAGCGGTAGCGCAAGAAACTCCGACCTCGGTACAACCGGCCGACTATAACCACGGCGATAATGCCTGGATGCTGGTGTCTTGTGCGTTGGTCCTCTTAATGACCGCGCCCGGCTTGGCCATGTTCTACGGGGGCCTGGTCCGGAAGAAGAACGTGCTGAGCGTGATCATGCAGTGCGTCTTTCTGATGGGCCTGATGACGGTGCTCTGGGCCTTGTATGGTTACTCGCTGGCTTTCGGCACCGGCAACGCTTTCCTGGGCGGCACCGATTACCTGTTCATGCAGGGCGTGCAGCCGGTGTTCGACACCGCCACCGGTCAGCCGGTCTGGCCCACCTACGACGATGCCGAAGGCACCCCCCTGATGCCGCGGCTGGTGCACATGCTGTTCCAGGGCATGTTCTTCATCGTCACGCCGGCTCTGATCTGCGGGGCCTTTGCCGAGCGGATGAAGTTCTCGGCCATGGTGTTGTTCAGCATCCTGTGGGGCACGCTGGTCTATTGCCCGCTGGCCCACATGGTGTGGGGCGGTGGCCTGTTGACCTTCGGTTCGGAGCATGCCTACGCGTACACCGGGGCGCTCGATTTCGCCGGCGGTACGGTGGTGCATATCAGTTCCGGAGTGGCGGCGCTGGTCTGTGCGCTGCTTTTGGGACGCCGGCTGGGATTGGGCTCGGAACCGATGCCCCCGCATAACCTGACGATGACGGCCGTGGGCGCGGCGCTGTTGTGGATCGGCTGGTTTGGCTTCAATGCCGGTAGCGCCCTGGCAGCCGATTCGATCGCCGCCAGCGCGTTTGCCGCCACGCACTTCTCAGCCGCCGCGGGCGTGCTGGGCTGGGCCGGTATGGAATGGTTGAGCCGGGGCAAACCTACCCTGCTGGGCGCCTGCTCGGGCGCCGTGGCCGGCCTGGTGTGCATTACGCCGGCCGCCGGTTTCGTCCAGCCGATGCCGGCCATCATCATGGGCTTGATCGCCGGCGTGGTCTGCTACTATGCCTGCACCTGGCTCAAGGGCCGCCTGGGGTACGACGACTCGCTGGATGCCTTCGGGGTCCACGGCGTGGGTGGTACGCTGGGCGCCGTCTTAACTGGGATTTTTGCTACCCGCGCGGTATGGAATATTGATAATGGTAATACGCTGGGAGTTCTCGAAGGCGGATCGGTGCTCCCGGCGCAGATCGTCGCCACGCTCATCACCTGGATCTTTGCCGCAGTCGCTACCTTCATCCTGCTAAAAATCCTCGATGCCACAATTGGGCTGCGGGTAAGCCAAGAGCAGGAGTTGCAAGGGCTCGACCTGAGCCAGCACGGCGAAGAGGGTTACATTTTCATCTAGTCGCAGCACTCGCAGGAGAAAGGTTCGCATGAAGAAGGTTGAAGCTATTATCCGCCACTTCAAGCTCGAGGATGTGAAGAACGCCCTCAGTGAGTCCGGCATCCAAGGGATGACCATTACCGAGGTCCGCGGTTTCGGTCGCCAGAAGGGCCACACCGAGATGTACCGCGGCACCGAGTACGCCGTGGACTTTGTGCCCAAGGTGAAGCTCGAAGTGGTCGTCGATGACGACGGTCTGCAAACCGTGGTGGATACGATCCTCCGCACCGCCCAAACCGGCCAGATCGGTGACGGCAAGGTGTTCATCAGCGACCTGCAAGAGGCGATCCGCATTCGCACCGGCGAACGCGGCGCCGAGGCGCTGTAAGATTTGCCAGGCGGGCGCGGCACACCAGGTTGACCGCGCCCAGCGGGTACACGCGCCGAAGGCAGGGACCGTGCAGCCGGCCCTGCCTTCGGCCAGTCCCCCCGCCCCCCTCTCCTACTTGGAACAAGCTTTGACAATTCCTTGCCTGTGGCCGTGAGCCATAGGGAACACTGCATGCTACGTGAGCAAATCCTGGCGGCCCGCGAACGGTTGGCGCGGGAGCGTCAGACGCTGTACCGGGGGCACGCCGAGGGGACGCCCGGCGTTCAAACCTGCCGCGCGATGACCGACCTGCTCGATGCGATCGTGATCGAGCTGTTTGACTACGCCGTCGCGGCCGCGGTTTCGGAACAGCACGGCCAGGCGGCAGCCACCGCGGCGGAAGCGGCAGCCACCGACGAAGCTGCCCAGCAGTTGCTCAAGAACATCTGCCTGGTGGCACTGGGAGGTTTCGGCCGCCGCGACGTGGCGCCGTACTCCGACATCGACTTGATGATCCTTTACCGCCCGGCCGCGGCCGAGCAGGTGACGCTGGTTGCCCGGCGTTTGCAGCGCGACGTGTGTGATGTTGGTTTGCAGCTCGGGCAATCGGTGCGGACGCCTCGGCAGGCCCGGTCGCTGGCGTTCTCCGATCCAGAGATCTTCACTTCGCTGGTTGAGTGCCGCTTCCTGGGCGGCAGCATCAGCTTGTGTCAGAGCTTCCTGCGGCCGCTGGCCCGGCAGGCCCAGCGGAAGGCCGGCGACCTGATCGACGAAGTGTGCGCCGCCCGCAGTCGGGAACGGGCCCAGTACGGCGACACGGTTCATCTGCTCGAACCGAACCTGAAGCGGTCGCGTGGTGGCCTGCGCGACATTCAGTTGCTGCGCTGGATCGGTTTTACGCGGTACGGCAGCCCCGATCCGCACTCGTTGTACTTGCAGGGCGTGCTCAGCAAACGCGATTATCGCCAGTTGCGCGACGCCACCGAGTGGCTGCTCCGCTTGCGCAACGAACTGCACTTCCATGCCAAGCGGGCACAAGACCAGTTGAACCGCGCCGAGCAGTTGCGGATCGCCCGGCTGTGGCAGTACCCCGAAGAGCCGGGCCTGCTCGCCGTCGAACGGTTCATGCGCGAGCACTTTACGCATACCGAGGCCGTGAGCCGCATCGTCTCGCGGTTTGTCGAGGGGGCCCAGCCCCGCCGGCTTTGGCAGACCCTCTGGCACCCGCTCTTGAGCCATCGCTTCGAGGGCGACTTCCGCGTGGGGCCGGCCGAGATCGACGTCGTTCGGCGCGGTCATCCCAAGCTGGAAGGTAGCCTGGAACAGATCCTTCGCCTGGCCGACCTGGCCAATCTGCACAACAAGCGGATCGCCTACAGCACGGGCGAGGTGGTCCGGCGTTCGGCCGCGCAAATCCCGGACGAAGTTTCGCCCGCCGCGGCCGCCCGGTTCCGCTCGCTACTCTCGCACCCCATGCAGTTGGGCGAGCTGCTGCGACAACTGCACGAGTGGGGCGTGCTCGAGAAGCTGATCCCAGCGTTCACGCATGCCCGGGGGCTGCTCCAGTTCAACGAGTATCACAAATACACCGTCGACGCGCACTGCATCCGCGCGGTGGAGTGCGCGACCGAATTCCACAACGACGACGGCCCGCTGGGCGACGCCTACAACCACGTCAAGCAGAAGGACATTCTGCACCTGGCGTTGCTGATCCACGACCTGGGCAAGGGCTTCCCCGAGGATCACAGCGAGCGAGGCCTGGTGATCGCCGCGGAAACCGCCGAGCGGCTAGGGCTCAGTCCGGAAGACGCCGACACGCTCAAGTTCCTGGTGCACAAGCATTTGCTGATGTCGCACCTGGCGTTCCGGCGCGATACCAGCGATGAACGGTTGATTCTGCAATTTGCCATCGAGGTCGGTTCGCCCCGCATGTTGCGGATGCTGTACGTGCTGACGGCGGCCGACCTGGCCGCGGTTGGCCCAGGCACGTTAAACAACTGGAAGGTGGACGTGCTGACCGAGGTGTACGGTCGCGCCTTGCTGCACCTGGCAGGTGATGGCGACCGGTCCACACGTGCGGCACAGACCCGGCGAGCGAACCTGCTGGAGCTGCTCAAGAACGAGCCCGACGCCGCCTGGTTTGCCGAGCAGGTGGAAGCCTGGCCGGTGGTGGAACTGGCCAGCCGTGAGCCGGAAGAGATCGCCGCGGAACTGCGGCAACTGCACCAGCTCAAGCCCGACGACGTGCTGGTCCAGGGGCGGTTCGTGCCTGAGAAGGGTACCGTCGAGTGCACGGTGGCCACGCACGAATCGGTAACGCCCGGCGTGTTCCACAAGCTCACCGGCGCGCTCACCGGGCAGGGGCTGGGCATTTTGTCCGCTCAGATTCACACGCTGGCCCGCGGGCTGATTGTCGACCGCTTCGTGGCGGTCGATCCCGACTATGACGAGCCGCCGCCGCACCGCCTGGAAGCCATCTGGCAGGCGATGCGCGACAGTCTCAAGGGCGACAAGAACCCCAGCTTTCGCGAAACCTGGGCGCCGCGGCGCGGCCAGCGGACCGTGGAGCTCAAGCCGTTGCCTACCCGGGTGCGGATCGACAACACCACCAGCGATCGGGCCACGATCATCGACATCTTTGCCGTCGACCGGCGGGGGCTGCTGTACACGATTGCCAAGACTCTGTTCGACCTGGGCCTTTCGGTCTCGGTCGCCAAGATCGGCACGCACCTGGACCAGGTGGTCGACGTGTTCTATGTCACCGATCGCGAGGGCCGGAAGATCGACGATTCCGCCCGGCTCGATGTGATCCGCCAGACATTAGTGTCCGCGATTGACCTGCCGGTCCAGTCCACAGCCTCGTCCGCCGCCGGCAAGAAGGCGTAAGCGTTTTACGGCTACGGATTGTTGCCGTGATCGTCCGGCCAAGGTTCGCTGGTCAGCGTCAGCTTCAGGGCCGACTGGTTGGTGCGGATTTCGACGGCGCGGTTGCCCGGGTCGGGAATCACATCGATCCGGCTGATTGAACCGTTGAGCTCTTCCTCGACCACTTTGCGGCCGGTTCGTTTGTCGATGCAGACGATCGGGCTGAACTGCCGCGTGATGCGACCGTTGCGGTTCTGGTCGTATACGCGGCACGCCAGCACCAGCACCGGTGACTCCAGCGGCTGCGTGTAGTCGAACGACATCTGGCTGATGTCGGTTTGCCAGAGCTGTTGGCCGGTTTCGCGGTCAAAGCCGTAAATCGTTCCGCCCACCATCGGGCTATGATAGCCGCCGGGCACGGGATTGATTAACCCTTGGGCCTGCTGCGGCGAGTTAGCAAACAGCAGGTACTGCCGCGGCCCGCGGACCACGAACATATCGGTCAGGTTCGGATCGGGCTGGATCGTCTGATCGATGCGCAAGGAACCGTCGGCCAGCGACACTACCACGAACCGCCCTGCCCCGTCGAGCACGGCCACCTCATCGGTGCTCAGCAGCCAGAAATAGGCCGTATTGGCAAACTGGTGCTGCCAACGGACCTGTTTCTGCCACGGATCGAACAGCAGCAATTGCTTGCCCTGCGGCTGCATTTGCCAAACCAACATGTGGCGGCCGACCGTGGCAATGCGGTCGTTCTCGTCCGGGAGCCGGCAGCGGCCAACCTCGCGTCCATCGAGCGTACGCAGGACCACGGCCTCTTTGCTCTCGGGTGCAGCCACGAGGATGTATTGATCGTCGCCGAACACCTCGCTGTCGGGCCGCAGGTCAAACCGTTTCCAGAGCAGCTTGCCGGTAAGCGGATCAACGGCGTGCAGCGTCTGCAGTTTGTGGAAGCACACCACGCCGGGCGTGACCACGCCCAGCTCGGCCGTGCCGCCCTGGTATGGATCGTACGCCCGCAGCCGCGGGAACCGCCCGGGCCGCTGTTCCAACAATTGGGCGAATCCTCGTCCGTTGGAAACGCCGGGGAATCGCACTTCCAGGTCGGCGTTCCACAGCACGCGGGCACCATCGTTCTCGCCGTCCTTCTCGGCGATCGAGGTATCGACGCCAAAGAACTGGTCGCCCCGCTGGATCACCAGCAAGTGGCCGGCCATCCGGGCACGCAGCATGGCTCCGTAGAACGGGCGAGGACTGCGGCCTGCCGGCAGTTGCACCCGCCAACGCGGCGTGCCGAAGCCGTCGCGGGCCATCAGGCGATGATTGGTGCCGATCTGCTCGGCTTCCATCCGCAGATTGCCGAGCAACTGCGCAGGCGAGTCGTCGAGTTCCAGCAGGTAATTGCGCTGGAAGCTGTTGAGCCGTTCGTTGGTGCGAGTCACGTCGACGCGGCCGGTGGGCCATAAAACGTCCTTACGCAACATGCGGCTCACTTCGAGGTTGACCGGCAGCTCGGCGAAGATCTGCCGGCCAGTCTTGCCGTCGAGACACACCTGATCGGCAAACTGTTCGTTGAGCCGCTTGTACAGGACGGCCGCTGCCTCGGGACGCTGCGCTGCCGTGAGCATCTGGGCCAGCAGCGCGGTTGCCTTGCCAGCCGTGGCGCGACTGGTCGATTGAGTCAGATGCAGCAGATGGTTCTCACGCTCGATCGTCTGCTCGCGGCCCAGCTGTTCGAGGATATTCCAGCGCGCCTGCTCCGCGGTGGCGTGCCAGGAAAAGAGGTTCAGGTGCCGCTGCAAGGCAGCCAGCCCGGTGCCGCTGGCTTGTTGCAGGTGCTCGGTCGCGGCCGCATCGATTTGGGCTCGCTGCTGCGGATTGGCCGAACGATAAAGGTCGAGCAACTGCCCTGCCAGCCAGCGGTCGCGCCGCACGGCCAGGTCGCCCGCGGCGGCGTCCACTTCGTCCAAGCCTTCCAGGCGACTCATCTCCAGCAATGTGTCGAACGCCTGGTTGGAATGGCCGGCATGGGTTTGCTGTTCGGCCAGGGCACGGAGCCGTTCGAACTTGGAGTTGGGCGTTTCGAACAGCTCGGCATGAGCCTTTGCCAGGGGCGAAAACTGTTCGAAGTCGGCGGCCAGCCCTTCCACGATCGTGGTGCAAAGTTGCTGGCGGAGCTGTGGTTCAGGGGCCCGCTGGTATGCGGCCAGCAGCACGTCGAACGCCTCGCGGTGGGCGCCAGAGAACAGCAGTAACTCGGCGTATTCCAGCGCGGCTTCGGTGTTCTCCGGCTGCTCTTTGAGCCGGACCGCTGAGGCTGCCAGCGCGACGTCGATCTGATCGAACCCTTCGATCATGTCGACGTTTTGCGAGATGATCCGGCCAGCACAGGCGATGAGATTGCCCGGCTGACTGCCCGAGAGCGACCGCGTACGTTGCCGCAACGTGCCGGTCGCCAGGTCGACGACGATGACCTCGCCGCTATCCAGTGGCAAGAAGTATTGCTCCGCCGCGGTGAAGCCACGACCGCTGGGCGATGCACCCGGCGGCAGTGGACAGGCGGGCCAGGTTTCGCGGCCATCCGCAAGTGCCAAGGAGCGGATCGTGCTGCGGCCAACCAGGATGACAGCGTGATCGGTGGTGGCGGCCAGATACTGCGAATCGAGCCGCGGAGCCTGCCACAGCGGCCGCCCGCTTTGCAGATCCAGGCAATGGATCGCGTCCTGCCCTTGCGGCGTGAGCAGTGCTCGTCCGCCCGCGAGGCTCACGCACGCATCGCTCCACCGCCGGTCGCGGTGCTCGGCCTGGTTGGTGTTACGCTGAACGCCGCCAAAGATCCGCATCGTCCTGGAGGCGGGCTGATCGGGATGGAAGGTCCAGCGGATTTCGCCGCTGGCCAGATCCATGGCCACGAACTTGTCGCCTGCCACCGGGCACACCAGGATGCCGTCGGCGTACGAAGGGCTGGCACCGCTCATCCGCCGAGCGGCGCGACGCGGGGTTACGCCTGTGTAAAGGTTGTTGTCTTGCCGCGTACCGTTCTCGATCGAACTGAGCCGCTGCTTGGCAAGCGGCCGGCCAGTCGTCCGGTCGATCACCACCAGGTGGATGCCGCCCTGGTGTTCGGCCACGACATAAAGCTGATCGGCCAGGGGCAGCGGAGGGCCCAAGAAGTACATGCCGGCCAGCGGCAGGCTCCATTGGCCCTGAGGACCGCCCAGTTCCCAGACCAGCTTGCCGGTGGCAATGTCGTATGCGGTGAGCCGGTTGTGGTCGCGTGGCCAGCCTGGATCGAGCCGCCGCGAACCATCGGGGCCGACCACGATCCGCTGATTCAACAAGCCAAACGAGAAGCCGACGTCTTCGACACCAAAGACATGTTGGCCGTCGCTGCTCATGGTGCCGTAGGTGGCATCGCCCCAACTGCGTTCGTCCAGGCCGGTCAACAGTTGGGGGGAATTGGCGGCTAGCGAACTTTGATCGCGAGCCATGATCGCGGCCTCGCCGTCGTCGAAGACGGCTTGCCATGCCAGTTCGCCGGTCTTGGCGTCGATGGCCAACAAGGCACTGGTCGTGCGTACCAGCACGCGTCCGCCCACGGCCAACGGTTGCCCGGCAGGTAAGGTGGCATAGTGCTGGTCGCGATACAGTGTTCGCAACGTTTGCAGGGCCTCGCTCGCGGCTTCGCTGCTCGTGGTCGCATACTGCCAACGGGCGCGCAGCCACGGCAGCCCGGCTTCCGTGGCGCGCCCGCTACGCCGGGCATCGCCACGCACCAGCAGCCAGTCGTCGGGGCGGGCGTTGGGCAGCGTTCGGTGCTGAGCGAACCGCCGTACCAGATCGGGGATCTCAATCGGCAGTCCGGCCAGTTGCAGGTCGCGCCGCTGGCGCTCGGTGAGCGCGGTCAAGCGGAGCTGAGCCTCGTGCACCATGCCGGCCCGCAGCCAGCTCAGGGCATGATGCCAGGTGGTGGCCGAATCCAGCGGCGGTGCCGCCCAGTTGTTCTGTAAGCGATCCAGGACAATGGCCGCTTGTAGCGGGCGGTCGCGATCGAGTAGGTGGCGAGCCCAGATCAGCGAGGCTTCCGCCCCGGCTTGGGTGAAGCGGTAACGCCGCAAAACGTTTTGCAGGATCTCCAGATCGCCGGTTTGCAGCGCCTGTTCCAAGGCACGGCGAGCAACCACGCCGTAACGCAGTTCGTATGCTTCGCGAGCAGGCTGCGGCAGCTCGGCCAGTATCCGCTCGGCCTCTGCCCGCAGGCTTTGATACAGCGGCAGATCGAGATCGGGTCGGATCAAGCCTTCGTCGCCTGCCCCCAGCACGTGGTCCAGCAGGATCAGGGCATTGTCGTAGTTTTCGTTTTCCAGTTGTTGCTGGGCCTTGGCCAGGAAGGTGGCCAGTTCGCGGTCGGCCAGGCTGATGTCTTCGTGGTCCTGTTGGGCTTCGTCCTCGGCCTTTTGCACCAGTACCGGGAATACCGGCGGGGCCTGGACCGGTCCGCCGGCCTGCCGCTGCCCTGCCGCTTTGGCTTGGCCTGCGACCTGGTCCGGCGCCGGCGCGGCGACGGGCCCGGCCGCTTTCTCCGCGGGCTCGGCGGAGCGCGGATCGAACGACGGCGCGGCGTCATCGGCAGGAAGTGGGGCTTGCAGGGCCTCGGCATTTTCGGCCAGCCAGGCCTTCATCTTCTTGATGGCTTGCTCGCGCTGCTGTTCATCCTTGTAACCGAGGGTGCCGGTATTGAAGAGTGTGGAGGCATCCCGGCGGACGCCGTCGAGAAAGTAATCCTCCAGCGATTGCTCCGTGAGATGGGCGAGTACGGCTACCACGACGTCGCGCAGTTCGATGCGGTAGGTGGTGCGCTCGCCGTTGACCACCGTGGTGCGGCTGGAACACACGGTGGCGTCGTCGAGCAGCGGCTCAAGCTCCGCGGCATGCCGCCGCTCGCCGAGCTTACCTACGGCCAGCACGCCATACATGCGCATGTAAGCCGAGATATTCTTCTGCTTGGCCACGCGGAGGGCAGGCACCAGCCCTTGCTTGATGTTGTGCTGCATGGCCAGTCGCAGCGTTTGGTACGCCAGGCTGTTGTTGGGAGTGCGCTGGATCCAGGCTCCGAGCAGTTCCCGCACCTGCTGTTGCTGATCGCCCGAACGCAGCGCCGTCTGGAAGGTCGGCTGGTTCACAAAGTTGAAGACCAGCACCTGAGTCTGGTCGGGCAGTTTGATTGCGGGATCAGAGGCGACAAAGATCAACGCGGCCACCGTACCCAGCGATGGCTGCTGCCGCACGTCGGGATCAGGCACCCGCGACATTTGCAGCACCTGCTGGCAGCGCAGCAGCACGGCTTCGGCTGCTAACTCTCCGCCCGCGGCCGACGACTCCAACAAGCCCGCCTCGGCACGATGCATCTCGACGAACAGCTTGCGGGCATTGGCATCTTCGCCGACCACTTGGCGGAACCGTTGCCACCCAGCCAGCTCGTAGTGGCCACTGCCCTGAGTGTCTTGTTCGAACGCCTTGAGGCGTGCCTGATAATCGGACTCCAGGATGTCGGCCAGGCACCGCCTGGCACGCAGCCGTACCTCGGGATCGTTGCTCCGCAGGGCCTGGATCAAAGCCGGTTTGGCCGGCAGGCCGATGTTGCGAATCTTGCGCGTGGCTGCTTCACGTACGCCGTAATCCGGATCGCCCAGTTGCTTGATCCACCGGGACAGCTCCGGCGGTGGTGGCAGGACTTGAGGTGCCGCTTCGTCGGCCGCCGCCGGCGGGGCCTCGACTGGTTCTTCCTGGGCGAATCCTTCTGCAGCGCCCAGCAGCCCGGCCACGACAACCAGCGCCGACAAGCACAGCAGCAGGTAGTACAGAAACTGGCGCCGGCCGGCGACTCCGCCAGGTTGGTTCATGCGTAGAGGGGTCATGGAATCCTCTGGCGAACTTGGCCTACGATTGGGCGGCGATCCTTCTTAGGATACCGCCTGGTGGACACTATGCGGCCCGCGTGGAACGCCCCCCACGCCGGGGGGGGCGGCCACCTGCCCCCCAGTATTTCACACGCGGCACGGCACGCCAACCTTCGGGGATGGCAGGCTAAGACGGCAGGTTGCGCGCCGCGGTGGCCATCGAAGCAAACGTTGTACCCCCAGTTTGTTGCGCGAAGGGGGCGTTTCGTTCACTGGGCCGAAGGACCAGGCTCTGGATGCCGGCACACCCTGGAGCGAGCAACCTCGGCTGTTACGGCGATGGAAGCCGCTGACCGGCTCGGCACGCTGTTCGTCTTCGCCGCGTGGGCCATCATGCGCGCTCCGGGCGTTCGCAGGCGGGAGCGGCATTTTGTCGGGGTTCTGCGCACGCCCCAGGTGAGTAACGCCAGGCCGCAGACGCCGTCACACAAGTAAATATCAAGCAATGATTTATGGCGATGGTCCCCTGAAGACGCCCGGCTCCGTTACGACGATAAAAGTTGATTTCGACGACGCAGCCGGCCAATGGGCGCGCCGCCATCCGCTTGTTACGCCGAACATTCGCTTGGCAGGCCCAGGCGCGCGGCAGCGTCGCCAACCCTCCGAGGTAGGGATTGCCGCGGTGGCTTCGCCGCAAGGGGGCGCGCCGGTGAGCCGACCAAATTGGTAGGTCCCAGTTGCTCCCGTTTCGTCGAACGGTCTGTTAGAATGGGAGTTGTGGGTGAATTGGGAGGATGGCTTGCCAGGGCCGTTTTCCGGACCTGTCGGCTGCCCCGAAAGTGCCGTTTTTGCGGGCTTTTCGCCGTGAATTCCCGCGAGAATTTGTTTGGCGTAAGCCCTGACACGCGACTAAACTAGACCCAGTTGACGGCTTGCGCCAATTCTGCCGCCAAGCGGTGTTGGCCCGCCAAGGAGGTTGGTGGCTGGCAAGGTTTGGGGCGACTTGCCGGGATGGCTGGGCCACAGCGGTCGCGCGGCGGCTTGGGTTTGTGGCCTGCGGTTCCTGTCAGGGAATTGGCCGCGGGGATGGTCAACGGCGTTGCGTTCGCGACGCGTCCCACTTAGCAAGTCACTCAGTCCACAGGAATGCGGGTTTTCATGTCGTAACGGCCTGCCCAGCGGAACAGGCTGGCCGCCGCATGGGACTTTCACCGGAGTTGAAACATGCTCACTCGACGCCCGATGGCTCTGGTCGCGCTGCCAGTCGTGCTAGGCACGTTGGTAGCGACGGTCTTTGCAGCGAGCCCTGAGGCAGCTCGGCTGCAAACGTACAACCAGTATTACGCCTTAAGCCTGAAACCCCAGGCTGCCTTGCCGCGGGCGGAAGCGCACGAGATCGTGGTGCTGTTCGACACGTCGGCCAGCCAAGTGGGCGCGTATCGCGAGAAGGCACTGGCCTCGTTGCAGTCCTTCCTTCAGGCCCTCAACCCTGAAGATCGCGTGCAACTCATCGCGGTGGACGTGAACGCCGTGCCGCTGAGCGAGTCGTTCGTGGCTCCCAACAGCCCCGAGATGCAGCAGGCCGTGGAGAAGCTCCGCAGCCGCGTGCCGCTGGGGTCCACCGACATGGTGGCCGCCCTGCGTGCCGCGGTGACCGCCTACGGTTCGCAGCCGGCCAAGGCTCCGCGTGCCGCCGTGTACATGGGCGACGGCGTGCATATCAGCGGCGTGCTCGGTCCGCAGCAGATCAAGCCGCTGATCAACGATCTGGTGAAGAACCGCATTCCGGTGTCGGCTTATGCGATTGGCCCGCGTGTTGACATGCAGACCCTGGCGGCCGTCGCCAACCAGACCGGCGGCGTGATCGCCATCGATGGCGACAAGCTGCCCGCCGACCGCGTCGGCCACGGGCTGGCCAATGCGGCCACCGAAGTGGTGCTGTGGCCGGAAGACGTGAAGCTGCCGCCCCAGCTCTCTGAACACTATCCGGCTCAGGTTCCTCCGCTCCGTGGCGACCGCAACACGGTGCTGGTGGGCGTGGGCAACCTGGAACAGCCGGCTGAAGTGGAACTGAAGGCCACCACGGCCACCGGTGCCCAGCAGCAGTTGGCCTGGACCGTGACGCCTTCACTGAGCAACGACGACAACGCCTTCCTGGCGACCGTGGTTGAAGCCGCTCAGAAGGACGGCGGCCTCACCCTGCCGGCGATCGGCGACGAAGGTCTGGAAGCTCTGCGGGCGGTTGCCCAGGCCAAGGCCCAGCAGTTGGCGCACCTGGCCGATGTCGCTCGCGCCATGAACAGCACGGACAACGCTCGCCGCCTGGCCGAAGGCGCCAAGGCGCTCGATCCGGGCAATCAGCAAGCGGTGGCCCTGGCCATGCTCCAGGATCCGGCCGACCTGCCCGCTCCGGCCGCTGGTCCCGCTGCCCCTGCTGCTCCCAGTGATCCGCTGATCCTGCGTGGCGCCGGCGGTCCGGCCATTGTCGACGACGGCGGCGCGCTGGAGAGTTTCACCCGCGAACGTCAGGCCCGCGTGCAGAAGATCGTTTCGGACACGCTGAACGCGATCAATGAAGCCCGGGCACTGATGGCGACCGATCCGGCTGCGGCGGGCTCCATGCTGAAGCTGCAGTTGGAGAACATCTCGCGTGCTCCGGACCTGGACGAAGCCACCCGCGCCCAGTTGCGCGACCGGCTGCAAGCCACGCTTCAAGCGATCTCGGTCCGGCAGCGCGAATACGATCAAATGGTGATCCAGGCCGAGGAGCAGGAAGCGATCCGCCGTGATCGTGAACGGCTCCAGCGCGAGCTGATGGCCCGCGAGGTCAAGCTCACGCAGTTGATGGCCCGGTTCGACGCCCTGATGTCCGAAGGCCATTACGCCGAGGCGGAAGTGATTGCCGACCTGGCGGTGGACGTGGCTCCCAATGAACCGGCGATTGCCGCCGCGGCCATGAACGCCACCATGGAATGGGCCTACACCGACGCCATGGCTCTGCGCGAAGCCCGCATCCGTGGCGTGCTGGCCACGCTGCGGACGGTGGAGCACGCCCACATTCCCACGCCGGACGAACCGCCGATTGTCTACCCGGACAAGCAGTGGTGGCTGGAAATGACCGAGCGTCGCCGCGAGTACGCTTCGGTCGACCTGTCCAGCACCAACCCGGCTGAAAAGAAGATTCTGGCCGCGCTCGATCAGCCCACCCAGATGGACTTCATCGAGACGCCGCTGGTCGACGTAATCCTCTTCCTGGAGGACTACCACAAGATCGAGATCGAGCTGGATGAGCGGGCGTTGGAAGACGCCGCGATTCCTCGCGACATCCCCATTACCCGCACGCTGCACGGCATTTCGCTCAAGAACGCCCTGCGCCTGGTGCTCGGTCAGCACGACCTGTCGTACGTGATCCAGAACGAAGTGCTGATGATCACGACCAAGGACGTGGCCGACCAGCAAGTCGTCACGAAGGTCTACCCGGTTGCCGACCTGGTGATCCCGATTCCTCCGCCCAACGCCGGTGGCTTCGGCGGCCTGGGGGGCATGGGCGGCATGATGGGCGGCATGATGGGCGGCATGGGCATGGGCATGGGCGGCATGATGGGCGGCATGATGGGCGGCATGGGCATGGGTATGGGCGGCATGGGCGGCATGGGCGGCGGCTTCTTCGACGTGCCGTCCACCCCCGAAGCTGCCCAGGGCATTAAGCTCGGCCCGGCCGCCGATAAGGTCGCCCCGGAAAAGGCCGCCGAGGCCAAGGAAGAGCCGGCTGCTCCTGCCGCGGCTCCCAAGCGGGCCACTCCGCTGCCCACTCCCGAGGGCGAAAACCTGGATGAAGCCTGGGACGTGGTCATCGCTAATGCGAAGATCGAGGAAGGCACCATCCGCGCCACCGTGCGTCAACTGATCAACAAGAAGCAGTTCAATCACGCCGCGGCGTGCATCCGCGCGGCCATGCGTCACCAGCACGTTGAGCCCTGGATGTACGAGGCGCTGGCCCTGGCCCTGATTGCCCAGGATCAGCCCGCCGAGGAGATTGAACGGGCGCTGCTGTCCGCGGCTGACTGGAGCACCAGCCCCACGGACCTGATTTACCTGGCCCAGTACTTCGCCCGCTCGACGGCCTACCTCGACGATGCCGGCCGGCAGCGGTTCCTCCGCCGGGCGATGCAACTGCTGCAGCAAGCGGCCCAACTGGAGCCCACCCGTCCGGAGACCTACGAACTGGCGCTGGATTTGGCTCGCCAGTTGAACGAGGTTGACGCGATCCAGTGGGCGACAGTGGCGGTGGCCAAGCAGGCCTGGCCCAAGAACAAGCTGTACGTCTGCCAGCAGGCTGGCCAGTTGGCCACGTCGACCATCGAGCAGCTCCGCAAGGAGAACCGCCAGAAGGAAGCCGAGCAGTTCGAGGCCGCCCTGCGTGAAGCCATGCAGCGCGACCTGGTGGTGATCGTGAGCTGGACCGGCGATGCGGATATCGATCTGTCGGTGGAAGAACCGACCGGCACGATCTGCTCGTTGCGGAATCCGCGTACGACCTCCGGCGGCATCATGCTGCCGGACATCAACACGCAGCAGGCCGAGAACAAGATCAAAGGCACGTCGGCCGAGGTCTACGTCTGCCCCGAAGGGTTCCAGGGCCGCTACCGCATGCTGCTGCGGCGCGTGTGGGGCCAGCCCACGGCCGGCAAGGTGACCGTCCAAGTGTACCAGAACTACGGCACGCCGCAGGCCAAGGTGCAGACCGAAACGATCACCATGGGTGATGAAGCCGTGTTGATCCCGATCGACCTGGCCGATGGTCGCCGGCAAGAGCCGCTGCAAGAGCACCAGATTGCCGCCGCGGCCGAAGCCGTGGAGATCGGTCGCCACGTGCTGGCTCAGCAGATCGCCAGCATGTCCGATCCCAACGTCCTCCGCCGCTTCCTGGCCGACCGTCGGCAGGACCTGTGGGCCAACCGGTGGTTCCGGGGCGGTGGTGCGGTTGGTTTCCAGCCGGTGATCGCCACTCTGCCTGAAGGTGCCAACCTGCAAGCCAGCGCGGTCATTTCCGCCGATCGTCGCTATGTCCGGATCACGGCTACGCCGATGTTCTCCGGTATCGCGGAAGTGAACGTGTTCAACATGCAGACCGGTCAGAACGCTCAAGGCCGCGGTGGTACCGGCGGTCAGGGCTTTGGTGGCCAGTTCTCCGGTGGTACCGGTAACGCGTTTGGCGGCGGCTTCGGCGGCAGCCAGGGTAACGGTATTGATCCCACCGGCGGTGGTGGTGCTGCGGCTGGCGGCGGCCTCTTCTAAGCCGAGGCCGCTACGCGGATCGCTTTCCGCCCGGTTAAGTCGTTCAAGCCCTGGGCTTTGGGTGCCAACCAAAGGTCCAGGGCTTTTCTGTTGCGCGAGGGCTGGTTGAGTGGCCGCGCCGGTGGCGTAGCGTTAGCGCGATACAGCCTGGGCCGCGTTCAGGTTTTCGATCAGCGAGGTGAGCACCTCGGTGTTCCATGGGCGGCGGAGAAAGTACGCACCCCGGGTGCCGTATTGCCGTCGGATGACGTCGGCCGATTGCGCGGACGACAGGAGAATGGCCGGTACATACCGCGGACTGGCCGCGAGCATACGGTCGTAAAGGGAGATGCTGTTCTCGCCCGCCAGCTCCATCGAGCAGATGAACACGTCGAACGGCGTCTGAGCGATCGCAGCCAGGGCATCGCAGGGCCGGCAGCAGGCGTGGCACGTATAGCCCTGGGAGGTGAGCGTCTGGACGAGGTGGCCCAGTTGTTCGCGATCGGTGTCCAGTGCCAGGACGGTGCCCCGTTCACCCCGATTGGGCGGTTGGTTTTCCGTAGTCTGTGGCGGGTTGCAATGCATGGGGCCGCGATGCTGGGAATGAAACGCGCGGGAGCGGCGGGGAGCCACGTTCATCGTCAAACCCTGCGGGCGATGGGGTGGGCCTAATTCGGGCGGGATTCCGACTGCGTCAGAACGCCGCCATCATACTGCACTGCGGACGGAAAAGAGAGCCTGTCCGCGGTTTCGCGGTACCAGGCTTCGCTACTTGAACTCGGCGGAGCCGATTGCGGCCTTGGGGATTCCCATCACTCATCGGCGCGCGTGTCGTGACGCGATCAGAATTCTTTGGCTGACTGTTACTCTCGCTCTAGCCCGTACATTCGCGCCCAGGTCGTACGAGCGTCAAGATACACATCTGCAAAAGTGTCGACCTCACGCCGCACACTTCGCAGGGGCCGTGGTTGGTAGCCCCCCATCGGCAGATGGGGGCATTCAGAAAATGCTTGCAAGTCCAGTTTGCGTTTCGGCAAAATGACGTGGTTACTGCCGCGGTAGTGGTATGTCCGCCGCGATTTTACGGTCGGTTTCTTAATGACTCGTGGGAGCCATCCCCATCCTCCACGCTTGGGTGGTGCAACTAGTCTGCAGGCGACGCGTTGCAAAAATGATTCATGCAAGGTCTCGCATGGAAAAAGGATGGCCGTAGAAAGCTTCTGGGGCGAAGGCTGCCTGGTCCTTAACCAGAACGTAAGGTTGCGCAGAGGCAAACAACGAGGAGACGACACCTGATGAAGAAGCGGCGAATTCGCCCCCTGTGGTGCTGCCTGTGGGTCTGCTCGCTCGCCATGGTCTGGGCCATGCCCGCCGTGGCTCAACAGCCCCTGGGTGCCGCCTCGCTGGCAGTCTTTGCCAAGGAAGCTCCGGAGAGCGTCGACGATCTGCTGGCGATGGAGGCCCGGGTCAAAGAGCTCGTGGCCAAGCTCACGCCCTCGACCGTGGCCGTCCGCGTGGGCGGTGCCATGGGGTCGGGCGTGGTGATCGAGGGCGGCTATGTCCTCACAGCCGGCCACGTCTCGGGCAAGCCTGGCCAGAAGGCCACCGTCATCCTGCACAATGGCAAGCGGTTGGCCGCCGAAACGCTGGGCCGCAACCAGCAGATGGACAGCGGCCTGATCAAGCTGCTTGAAGACGCCGACGTGCCCACGGTTGAAATGGGCACGATCAACGAGGTGAAACGTGGCGACTGGTGCCTGTGCCTGGGCCACCCCGGCGGCTATCAGCCGGGCCGTCCGCCCGTAGTGCGGCTGGGCCGCGTGGTCCGCATCGATCGCACCGCCATCCGTACCGACTGCACACTGGTCGGTGGCGACTCGGGCGGGCCGCTGTTCGACATGCAGGGCCGCGTGATCGGGATCAACAGCCGGATTGCGGCTTCGCTTACCGCCAACTTCCACGTACCAATCGATACCTACGTCGCTACTTTCGATCGCCTGGCTGAGGGCCGCGATATGAGCGGCACGGCTCGTCCGGTGATCGGCGTCCGCGGCGAAGATCACGAGCAGGGCTGCCGCGTGGTGGAACTGTTCCCCGACTTCCCCGCGGCGAAAGCCGGCCTGCGTGAGGGCGACATCATCGTGGCCCTGGGCAATGCCAAGGTCGGCAGCCTGCTGGATCTGGTCGGCGCCGTGAATAATCACGAGCCCGGCGATGAAGTGACCATTGAGTTCATTCGGGACGGCCAGCGGATGACCCGCAAGGTCATGCTCGTCGAGCATCCCGAGGAAAACAAAACCGACGACGAATGATCGGCGGCCTGCCAGGCAGTCGCGGCTGGTGCCATCATCTGGCCGCGCACGCACTCCCCGCCTCACGCCTACGATTCGCGTCGCATGCCACCCTACCTGCGGTCTTGCCGCACCGGTTCCCTTGAAACGTCGCGTGTCCGCTGCTGCCCGCAATTGGTGAAGCGGTGCGCACGAGCCGAGTTGCGTCTGCCGCGAGGCCATGCTCCCCACTCCCTACAGCTCGCAACGCAGTTGCCGATGGAGCCCACCCCTATGACCCGAACCCCGTCCACGCGAGGTTGGATTGACCGCCTGGTTGTTTCGCTGGTGCTGGTCGCCGGCACCGTTACCGCGACGCCGGTCTACGCGCAGCGTGGCGACGTGTACCGCGAATCGCCCAGCGTGATGTCGGCGTTTCGCAATGTGGTCGAGCAAGCTCGCGAATGGGTGGTGGAAGTGCTTTGTGACGGTCGCCGCGTGGCACTGGGGACCGTGGTCGGGGCCGACGGTTGGATTCTGACCAAGGCCAGCGAGCTTTCCAGCGACGTGGTGTGCCGCCTCCGCGACGGCACAAGGCATCACGCCACCGTCGCCGGTATCCATCACGAGTTCGACTTGGCGCTGCTCAAGATCGACGCCAAGAACCTGTCGGTCTGCCAATGGGGTGAGGTCGAGACCTACTTCCCCGGTCAGTGGGTGGCTTCGGCAGGTTTGAGCCGCGATCCGCTGGCGCTGGGCGTGGTGAGCGTGGCCCCGCGGCCCATTCCCGCGCAGCCGGGCGTGTTGGGCGTGCGGATCGAGGATACTGAAGGCGGTGTGCTGATCGCCGAAGCCATGAGCAACAAGGCTGCCGCGAAGGCGGGCTTGCGCGACGGCGACGTGATCATCGGCCTGGATGGCGAGCGGATCACCAACCGACAGCAATTGGTGCAGGCCGTGCAATCGCGCAGCCCCGGCACGCTGGTGCGTATCAAGTTCCGTCGCGATGACGAAGAGAACGAAGTCGTGGCTCGCCTGGGACGGCCCGATCCGGCCATGCAGGACCGGCTGGGCGGCCGACTCTCCGAGCGTGCCGATGGTTTCCCGCTGGCCCTCCAGCATGACTCGGTGCTCGATCCGGCCGAGTGCGGTGGTCCGCTGCTGGGCCTCGACGGCAAGGTGCTGGGCGTGAACATTGCCCGCAGCGGCCGCGTGATGAGCTACGCGATCCCGGCCAAGGAAGTGCTGGCGGTGCTGCCCGACTTGCAGAGCGGCAAGTTCGCTCCGCCCGCTCCGCCGACCACGGTGGTGGCCACCAAGGATTCGGGCGAGTAAGCGACCCGGTAAAGCGGCAAGAAACTACAAAGCTCGCGCGGCAAGGTTCGCCGCGCGAGCTTTTTGTGTTTTACGGCCAGCGAATCCGTCGACGGCCTAGGGCTTCTTGGGGCGTGGCACCCGGTTGGCGCTGCCGCTGCGGCCGCGTTTCTTGCGCTGCCGGCCGTATGACTTCTGCTTCACAGCGACCTCGCTGGCCTTCTTGCCGATCGAGTCGCGTATCTGCTCGATGCGGTCGCGGAGGGCGGCGGCTCGTTCAAACTCCAGCGCCTCGGCCGCGGCCAGCATCTCGGCCTGGAGCTCGTTGATGAACTCCTCGGTGATGATGTCGGAGTCGTCGCTGCGGCCTACCGCGGCATTGGCCTGGAGGTGCGCGGCGGCTTCGGCCTCGATGCCAGCCCGGATCGACTTGCGCACCGTGGCAGGCGTGATGCCGTGCTGTCGGTTGTACTCCTGCTGCATCGCCCGGCGGCGTTCGGTTTCTTCGATCGCCCGCTGCATCGAGTCGGTGACCTTGTCGGCGTACAGGATCACCTTGGCGTTGACGTTACGCGCGGCGCGGCCGATGGTCTGCATCAGCGAGGTTTCGCTCCGCAGGAAGCCTTCCTTGTCGGCGTCGAGAATGGCCACGAGCGAGACTTCGGGCAGGTCCAAACCTTCGCGGAGCAGGTTCACGCCGACCAGTACTTCGAACTTGCCTTCCCGCAGGTCACGCAGAAGTTCCACCCGCTCGAAGGCGTCCAGCTCGCTGTGCAACCATTTGCAGGCGATGCCCTGCTCCTGGAAGTAGCCGGCGAGGTCCTCGGCTAGCCGCTTGGTGAGCGTGGTTACCAGCACGCGTTCGCCAACGGCCGTGCGCTCGCGGATGCGGTTGAGCAGGTCGGGCACTTGGCCTCGGGCGGGCGAAACTTCGATCTCCGGGTCCAACAGCCCGGTCGGCCGGATCACCTGTTCCACCACTTCGCCACCGGTGCGTTCCAGTTCGTAGGGGCCCGGCGTGGCTGAGACAAAGATCACCTGGTTAACGCGTTCTTCCCACTCCTCGAATCGCAGCGGCCGGTTATCCAGGGCACTAGGCAGCCGGAAACCGTGTTCCACCAGCGTTTCCTTGCGGCTGCGGTCGCCCGCGTACATGGCCCGAAGCTGCGGGATCGTCACGTGCGACTCGTCGACGAATACCAGGTAATCGGGCGGGAAGTAACTCAGCAGCGTATGCGGCGGCGAACCCGGCGCGCGGCCGTCCATGTGGCGGCTGTAATTCTCAATGCCGGGGCAGTAGCCCACTTCCATCAGCATTTCCATGTCGAACCGGGTGCGGGCATTGAGCCGCTGGGCTTCCAGCAGCTTGCCCTGGCTGCGGAGCACCTCCAGCCGTTCTTCCAGCTCAGCCCGGATCTGATCGACGGCATCGGCCAGGCGGTCCTCGGGCATCACGAAGTGCTTGGCCGGGTAGATGAACGCTTCTTCCTTACGCTGGATGGTTTCGCCGGTGAGCGGGTTGATGATCGCGATCTGGTCGATGTCATCGCCCCAAAACTCGATGCGGTAGGCGAATTCTTCGTAACCGGGCCAGATTTCGACCACATCGCCCCGCACGCGGAACTTGGCCCGCGAGAAGTCGACGTCGTTGCGCTCGTACTGGATGTCGACCAGCCGCAGCAGCATCTGGTCGCGATCGATCGATTCGCCCACCCGCAGCGGCACCATCATCGCCTTGTAATCGACGGGCGAGCCCAAGCCGTAGATCGACGAAACGCTGGCCACGATGATCACGTCGCGGCGGCTCACCAGGGCGCTGGTGGCGGCCAGACGCAGCCGGTCGATCTCTTCGTTGATCGAGGCGTCCTTTTCGATGTAAATGTCGCGTTGCGGGATGTAGGCTTCGGGCTGGTAGTAGTCGTAGTAGCTGACGAAGTAGTGGACCGCGTTGTGGGGGAAGAACTCGCGGAACTCGCTGTAAAGCTGGGCAGCCAGGGTTTTGTTGTGCGAGAGCACCAGCGTGGGACGCTGCACGGCCTGGATCACGTTGGCCATGGTGAACGTCTTGCCCGACCCTGTCACCCCCATCAGCACCTGGTAACGGTTGCCCGAGTTGATGCCATTGACCAGAGCTTCAATCGCCTGGGGTTGATCGCCGGCGGGCGCGAACGGACTGACAAGCTCAAAGGACACGGCAGTTTCCTGTAGGAGGTGGCAAGCTGTCTGGTACAGCGGGCGACGTCGCCGGGCGTCTCGCGAAACCGGCGGGTGATTTTAGGCGCGGCAGGTGCGGATTTCCAGCAAACGGCACCCGCTTGGGCGTTATCTTAGGTCGCGTTCACAAGGGTTTACCGGGCACTTGGGTGGGGGCACAGTATGTTGGGCCAAGCGCTGGTGGGACCGTGTGACCGGCCGCGGTCGCCGGCCCCCCTGCCCTAGCTCGCACCCCAACTGCCGGCAACCTATAATGGCGCCGGCGGCGGAGTGGTGCTCAGCGGCCTGGTTGTCGCGGTCCGTGTGCGGCTCCGTGCCCCTCCTAACTATGAACGTTCTCCCCTGTTCTTGCCCGGCAGGAGTATTATGGCCAAGTTGCTAGACTCGCTGAAGGTTGGTGCCGCGTGCACGCTCGTGGGAGCTCTGGTCGGCCAGGCCGCAGCCCAGGAGCCGGCCGCCAGCGTCGAATCCGAGTATCTCAAGAACGTGCGGCAGGTCACCTCGGGCTTTGAAAAGGCCGGCGAGGGGTACTTCTCGCCCGATGGCAAGGAGATCATCTATCAGGCCGTTCCCAAGAATTATCCGTTCTACCAGATCTACCGGCAGTCGCTGGAAGGCGGCGAGCCCAAGCTGGTGAGCACCGGCCGCGGCCGCACTACGTGCGCCTACTTCCACCCCAGCGGCAAGAAAATCCTGTTTGCCTCCAGTCACCGGGATCCCAAGCTCAGCGACACCGAGGCCGCGGCCATCCGCCAGGCGGAGGAAGACCGCAAGTCGGGCACCCGCCGCCGCTATAGCTGGGACTTCGATCCCTACATGGACATCTACGAGGCCGACCTCGACGGCAAGAACCTCAAGCCACTGACCGACGCCTATGGCTACGACGCCGAGGGAGCCTACAGCCGCGACGGCAAGCTGATCGCCTTCTGCTCGATGCGCGACGGCGATGCCGAACTGTACGTGATGAACGCCGACGGCACCAATCTCCGCCGGCTCACCCACTCCAAGGGGTACGACGGCGGGCCGTTTATCTCGCCCGACGGCAAGTGGATCATCTACCGTACCGACCGCAAGAAGCCGGAGTACCTGCAAATTCACGTGATCGGCATCGATGGTCAGAACGACACGGCGCTGACCGACACCAACGGCGTGAACTGGGGCCCGTACTGGCATCCGACCGAGCCGTACATCATCTGGTCGGGGGCCGATCACTCCGACCCCACCAAGCGGCCCAACTACGATCTGTACTTGGCCCGCTACCACGTGAAGGACGGCAAGTTCAGCATTGATGAGCCGATCCGCATCACCGACAGCCCGGCGGCCGACGTGCTGCCGGTGTTCTCGCCGGACGGCACGAAGCTGATGTGGACCAGCACCCGGACCGACGATCACTCGAGCCAACTGTTCATTGCCGACTTCGTGCTGCCGTAAGGCACGCGGCTTCGCCGGCAACTTTCGCCCCGACGAGCGAATAGCAATACAAGGCGGCGGTGGCGCGCTGGCGGCGCGCACGCCGCCTTAGTCTTTTGCCGGGCATGCCCTGCGCGAGAAGCCGCCGCTACTCTGTGGCCACGCTGCGGTACAGCGGCATGTGGCGGTAGTACACCTCAAGGGTGCAGATCGAAAGGGCTGTCTGGTAGAGCCGGCCGCCGGTGCTACTGTGTGGGCCCTGCGGCGTCCAACTACCGGCCTCGCGGCCCGTCTTGACCTGCGTGGCCACCAGCATGTCGCGCATGCGGCTGTTCCATGCTTCCCAGTAGGTGCCGCCCAGGTGATGCATCATCTGCGTGGCGTAGTACCAGTAATAGATGCTCTGCTGGCGATCATTGGGATTGGGCGGATGCTCCGTGATCAGCCGCCGTGCGCCGCGGAGTAAGGCCGGGTGCGTGGCGGGCCAGCCGCTGTACTGCCGGCACAGTAGAGCCTCGGCCGTCATGGTAAACGTGCCGGGATGGCCCCGCGTGTAGGCGTAAAAGGAGCCGTCGGATTCGGTCTGCACTCGGTCGAGGAACTGGTTTGCCCGCTCGAACACGTGCGAAGGTACAGCCAGGTAGGCCATCTGGGCACTGCGTAGGGCCATGAGTTGCCAGCCAACTACGCTGGTATCGCCCCGTTCGCCGGGGACGTACCGCCAGCCGCCTTCGCTATGCTGCGCGCGGACGATGAAGTCGACGGCCAATTGGGCCGGCGCCCGCAGCTTGGAGTCCTGCGTCAGGGCATAGGCTTCGCAGAGGACGATGGTTGCCTGGCCGTGTGCGTACATCCGGCCGATGCCCCGCCCCATCAGGCTGCCCGATGCCTCCTGGTTCTTCACCAGCCAGTGGAGTCCTCGCTGAACGACTTTCTTGTAACGGCCGCGAAGGTGGGTTTCGCCTGCTCCCAGAAACGGCAACAGGGCCATGGCCGTGGCGGCGGTATCGCTGTGAGCGCCGGGGTCGCTGAAGGCGCCATCCAGGCTCCAACTGCCGTCGGAGTTCTGGTTGCGCGCCAGCCATTCCAGGCCGCGGGTGACGGCAGCCTCGCTCTCAATGGTTCCACCTTCTTGCAGGGCGATGTTCGTGCGCGCCTCGGGATCGCGGCCGGCAAACATCGAAGCTCCGCCGCCCGGCAACCCCGGCGTCACCACGCCCGGCTCCAGGTTGCCGACCATCTCACCGAAATTGAGCGTGTCGAAGGCCAGTTGGGTCTCGTTCAACGGCTGTTCGATGAACTCCTGGCTGGGCTCAGGTTCGCCCGAATCGGCAAACTCGATCGGCTCGGTTTGCAACTCATCCTTCAGGTCGCCTTCGACGCTCGATGTGTCAATGTGCGTGGAGAGGATCAGCGGACGCTCGGTTGGTTCAAACTGCGTCAGCCAGACGGTCGCCAGCAGAATCAACAGCGCCATGTGAACCAGCAGGCTGATCAGCCAGGCCGGCAGCGACCGCCAACACTCTCGCATCCACAGAGCCAGCGCCCCCTGCTCGGCGATCTCGTTCAATTGCGAACGGATGCGGCCGGGCTTTTCAGCCGCCAGCCGCCGGCGCCGCTGTCCTGGCTGCGCCACAGGCGTCGGAGGAGGTGAAGGCGCGACCGGAGGTACCGGTCGAGGCTGCGGCACATGCGCCCGGGGAACTGCATGCGGAGTTGGCACCGGATTGGACCACTTCACCGGCGGCGCCGGCAAAGTGGGAACCTCGGCTTGCGGAGCCGGTGCGGTATCGGTGAGGTCGGCAGGAGCCGGTGCCGGAGGTGGTTCATCCACGGCCGACCGATCCAGCAGCCCGTGCGATTCCAACAGCCGCAGCGCTTCTTGCTCCTGCTCTTCGGTCAACTCGATGCTGGTGTTGCACCGCCAGCAGTCGGCCAGCATGAGCCAAAGGCGGATCGACATGGGCGAGCCGCACCCAGGGCATGCGCAGGCCAACACGTCGCCATCCAGCCAGAATGCGCCGATCGTCTTGGGACCATGCGGGGATGACTTGCCCGGCGCGGAGAACTCCATGCTGTGGTCCGTCGACGCCATGAATGTTCCGTTGGATGGGGAGTTGCTTGGGCGGGCGCGCAGCAGCACCACCGTGGCTAGAAGTGCTGGTTCATTCTAGCAAAATGGTCGAGGCCGATGCAAAGAAGCTGCCCAGCATTCGGCGCATACAAAAGCACGCGCCACGAGAGCGACGCGTGCGTTACGGTCACATCGCAGGGGATGCAGCAACGTACGCCGACCGGCTTACAAAGCTCGGCGATACTTCTTCTTGCGCTTGCCGGGCGCGGCACTAGGGGACGCCGGTGGCGAGCTCAGCAGCGGTGCCAGCGGAACGGCTCCGGCCGTGACAGGCTCAGCCGGTTGCTGTTGCTGCGGCGGAGGAGCTGCCTGTTCCACCACGGCACTTTCGGCCACGGCAGCGGCCGTGGTGTGGAAGCCTTCGATCTCGTCACGTTTCAGCAACTGGTTGATCCGCATTTCGATCCGCGTCAGCTCGTTGCCTTCCTCGGGCGAAACGAACGTGTAGGCCACGCCCGTGCGGCCCATGCGGCCGGTACGGCCCACGCGGTGGACGTAATCGTCGGAGAACTGCGGGATGTTGTAGTTGATGATGTGCGAAATGCCGCTGACGTCGATGCCACGGCCCACCACGTCGGTGGCCACCAGGAACCGCACGCGGCCCGCCCGGAACGCTTCCATCACGCGGTCGCGTGCCTTTTGCGGCAGGTCGCCGTGGATGCAGTCGACGCCTTCGACCTTCTTGGCGAGCATCCGGCCCACGCGGTCGGTCTCGCGCTTGGTGCGGCAGAAGATGATGGCCTGCTGCGGTTGCTCACGTTCCAGCAGCTTGAGCAGCAGCTCGAACTTCCGGTTAGGTTCCACCGTGAAGTAGTACTGGTCGATCGTATCGACCGTGATTTCCGCCGGCGAGAAGTTGAGCGTCTCGGGATTGGTCATGTACCGCTGGGCCAGGCGGGCGACCGGCGGCGGCACCGTGGCGCTGAGCAACAGCGTCTGCCGTTCCTTGGGACAGCGGCGGAGGATCTTTTCGATGTCGGGCCGAAAGCCGATGTCGAGCATCCGGTCGGCTTCGTCCAGCACCGCAATCCGCAAATGTTCCAGGTTAAGCGTGCCGCGCGAGATATGATCCAGTACCCGGCCCGGCGTGCCGACCACGCAATCGGCTCCACGCTTGAGCTTGTCGATCTGGCCCTTGAGCGGTTTGCCGCCGTACAGGGCCACGGTGCGAACCTTGCGCCCCTGCGAGAGCTTGGTGAACTCATCGCGGACCTGCACGGCCAGTTCGCGGGTAGGAACCAGCACCAGAGCCTGTGGCTCCTCGCCTTTCTTGCGCTTGGTGAGCCGCTCGAGGATGGGAATGACAAACGCGGCAGTTTTGCCCGTTCCCGTCCGGGCTTGCGCCATCACATCCACGCCTTTCAAGGCGAGCGGGATGGTGCCAGCCTGAACGGGGGTGGGGCTGGTGTAACCGGCCGCTTCCAACGCGGCCAGCATGGCGGACGAAAGCCCCATGCTCTCAAAGCTGGCGGCCGGCTCGTGATTGGACGAGGGAGTGGTGGGGGGATGTGTCGTACCAGTCTCCGACATAGGACCGCTGCAGTGAATGGAGGGAATGGCTGTGCGGGACCTTTCCCGCATCACTTCAAGCTGTTCTTACCTGAATCATTGTCATTATGACGGAGATGGCACGGCCCTGCTATCGGGATATGCCCATTGAAGTTGCAGATTTGCCAGGGAATGCAGAAATCGTTACCGCCGGGGCTGGGGTGCATCCGGTGCACGACCGCCAACAACAGCTCAAGCCGTGCTAGCATCCGGGGCGTTGGCGATGCTCCGCTACCCCGGCCCTGCCGGCGACCAGGAATCTGCCCGCAACTACAGTGGACTACAGAACTTAGCCCCTGACCAGACTTCGCGCGATTGCGCTCTGCCAAATGCAAAGTGCCCCCCATTGGACGAGGGGGGCACTTGGTAAATCGCGATGGACCGTCGGCCGGCTTAGCCTTGCGTGTGGGCCGTGGGAGCGGCCAGGCCTCGCTGCATCTCGTAAGCCGTGATCTTGTCTTCGTGCTGCAAGGTCAGCCCGATGTCGTCCAGGCCGTTGAGCAGGCAGTGGCGGCGGAAATCGTCCACGTCAAAGGGCACCGTCAGGCCGTGCTCGTCGCGCAGCTCGCGGGCTTCCAGGTCCACGGTCAACTGGTAGCCGGGGTGCTGGGCCACGCGTTTGAACAGGTCGTCGACCACTTCTTCGGGCAGCTTCACCGGCAGCAGGCCGTTCTTGAAGCAGTTGTTGTAGAAGATGTCGGCGAACGACGGCGCGATGATCGCCCGGAAGCCGTAATCGGCCAGCGCCCACGGGGCGTGCTCGCGGCTGGACCCGCAGCCAAAGTTGCGGCGGGCCAGCAGGATGGTGGCGCCGCGATACTCCGGCTTGTTCAGCTCGAACTCGGGATTCTCCGATCCATCTTCGAGGAACCGCCAATCGAAGAACAGGAACTGGCCAAAGCCGGTCCGTTCGATCCGTTTGAGGAACTGCTTGGGGATGATCTGGTCGGTGTCGACATCAACCCGATCCAGCGGAGCAACCAGACCAGTGTGCTTGGTGAAGGGAGTCATCGTCGGGCAGGTTTTGTGGTAAGCGGGAAAACAGTAGGACGGCCCCGGCGGAGGCGGACGCAGCAGGCGACGGGCAGGTTCAGACTAGGCTTGCCCCCGGGCCAGGCGATGGAAGCGTACCTTCAAGTCGCGCGTGACCGGGCCGGGCGTGCCGGTGCCGATGACGCGATTGTCGATTTTCACCACCGGGACCACTTCGGCGGCCGTACCGGTCAGGAAGCATTCATCGGCCACGTAGACATCGTGCCGGGTAAGCGGGCCTTCGACCACTTTGCGGCCCGACTCACGCGCCAGTTCGATCACGGCGTCGCGGGTGATGCCGCCAAGGATGCCCGCGTCGAGCGAGGGCGTATACACCACGCCGTCGCGGACGATGAAGATATTGTCGCCGGTGCACTCGGCCACTTCGCCCTTGGTGTTGAGCATCAGGGCTTCAATGCAGCCGGCCTTCAGGCCCTCGATCTTGGCCAGGATGTTGTTGAGGTAGTTGAGCGACTTGATCCGCGGGTTCAGCGCGGCCGGATGATTCCGGATGGTGCTGGCCGTGACGATCTCCAACCCCTTCTCGTAGAACTCCTCGGGGTACAGCGAGATCTTGTCGGCGATGATGATCACCTGGGGATTGGAGGTACGGTTGGGATCGAGCCCCAAGGTGCCCGCCCCCCGCGTAACCACCAGACGGATGTAACCGTCGACCAGGTTGTTGGCCGCCAGCGTCTGGTTGACCGCCTCGGCCATCTGCTCCTGCGTGATCGGGATCTCAAGCCAGATGGCCCGGGCCGAGTCGTACAGCCGGCGGATGTGCTCGGCCAACCGGAACACCTTGCCGCCGTAGCTGCGCATGCCCTCGAACACGCCGTCGCCGTAGAGCAAGCCGTGGTCATACACGCTGACCTTGGCGTCTTCTTTGTCGTAGAGCGTGCCGTTGATGTAAACCTTGGACATGCGGCGGACTTTCAACTGCGGTCGGGCAGGTGCAAAGAGCAGGAACCAATAGGCAAACGAGCCGGAAACTCCCCAGCGATGGGCGGTTAGGGCCGGTAACAGCTTCGTCTGGCCCGGCGTCACAGTCGTTCGGGCAATCAGAGAGAGCCCGGGCCTACCAGCCGGGTTCGCACCCGTACCAGGAGCTATGCGGCAACGTTGTTGTGCAAGCGACGACCGCCCCCCACACCGGGCGGGGCGCCATGCCAGAGTCAAGAGTCGCTTACCTGGCCGTCGACCAGTTGCACCACGCGATCCGCCTGCGAGGCGATGGCAGAATCGTGCGTCACCATGACTATAGTGAGGTTGGACTGGGTGTTCAAGGAGCGGAGCAGCTCCATGATCCCCTGCCCCGTGCGGCCGTCCAGGTTACCGGTCGGCTCATCGGCCAGCAGGATTTGTGGTTCGGTGATAAGGGCTCGCGCGATGGCCGCACGCTGCATCTCGCCGCCGGACATTTCGCGGGGGCGGTGCTTGAGCCGGTGCCCCAGCCCCACCGTTTCCAGTAGCGCCTTGGCCCGCTCCACCAGCCGCCGCCGCTGGAGGCGGTAACTGAAAAAGCCGTGAGTGATCATCAGCGGCGCGAGCACGTTCTCCAGGGCCGTCAGTTCCGGCAGCAGGTGGTAGAACTGGAAGATCATGCCCAGGTGCCGGTTTCGCAGCCGGTCGCGTTGCCGCGTGGAGGCGTTGTCGATGCGCTGGCCGTTGAACCAGATTTCGCCCTCGTCAGGCCGGTCGAGCGTGGCCAAAAGATGCAACAACGTACTCTTGCCGGAGCCGCTCTGGCCGATCACCGCCAAGAGTTCGCCCTGCCGCACCTCCAGGTCGACACCCCGAAGGACCGGCACCACGTGCTTGCCCTTGTGGTAGTCCTTCTTGAGACCCACGGCTTTGAGCAGCACGCCGCCCGCGGAAGCCGCGACCGCCTCGTGGTCGGGTGCGGCGGCAGGCCGTACCCGCTGCACACCGGCGGCGGTTGTGGCCGTCGTGACCGCAGTGGTTGCGGCGGCTTGACCGTGGGCGCTTGCGCCGTCGCGTGCCTGCGCGCGAAGGGGAGCAACCGTGGGACCGTGGGGGCCCGCTGGATTCGCAGAGTGGTGCTTATTCATAACGCAGGGCCTCCACCGGATGCAGTCGGGCAGCACGCAGGGCCGGCATCACGCTGGCCGCCACGGCGATAGCCAACGCTCCGATGACGATCCAGGCCACGGTCCAAGGGTTCACGCTGGTAGGAATTTCGTAGAAGTAGTAGATCGACGGATCAAAGACCATCTGCCCGGTCAGGTTGCCCAGCCAGATGCGGATCTCGTTGATGTGTCGCACAAACAGCAGGCCCAGCACCATGCCGGCTCCGGCACCCACGAGGCCCAGCGACAGGCCGTAGCTGAGGAAGATGCCCATGATCCCCGACCCGTGGGCGCCCAGCGACTTGAGGATGCCGATGTCCTTGGTCTTTTCGACCACGATCATGAAGAAGATGGCCAGGATGCCAAAACCGGCGACGGCGATGATCAGAAACAGCAGCATGTTGAGGATGGCTGTTTCCATCTCCACCGCGGCCAGCAGCGGGCCCTGCTTGTCGCGCCAGGTGCTCACCGAGTAGAAGTGCGGCGGGAACGCGGCCTGGAGTTTGTCACGCACGATGCTGCCGCGGCTCTCGTCCTTGAGCTTGATCTGGATCGAGGTCACGAACGTGGTGCCGCTTTCGCGGTCGAACATGCCGCGGAGTTCTTGCAGCTTATCCAGCGGCACGAAGATGAAGCTGCTGTCGTACTCCGTCATCTTGCTTTCGTACAGGTCCACCACGGTGAACGTGTCGGAAACCGCCTTGGGCGGCGTGCCGGCCGTGGGGAACGTGAGCTGAATGTCGTCGCCCGGCAGCACCAGAAAATGCTCCGCTCCATTGTGCCGGTAGCTGACCAGGCCGATGCCTAGCACGCAGCCGGTCAGCGGAGCGGCTGGATCGGCCTGCGCGGCATCGTTGCGTGCGGCGAACGGATCCAGGGGCCGTTCGACGGCAGCAAACGGATCGACCACATCGTTGGCCGGTTGTGAATCGTCGTTGACGGTCTGCTCAGCGTGCGGCAGCGGTTTGCCGGCCAACTGCTGTTCCCATTGCCGGCGGTACTCGATCATGTTGCGCCGGTGAACCATGCCGGCCGTCTCCATGCGAACGCGCAGCGGCGCGTCCTCGCCGCCGTGGCGATCGCGGAGGTCGTAGCCGGTCTCTTGCAGTTCGAACCGGAACTGTTCGCGATGCTTGGGATGCTGCAAGTACTGCCGGAACTTGCTGGCGTACTGCATGGCATCGCGGGGAATACCGATCAACTGCACCGGCCGCGTGTTCCACTCGCCATGCAGTTGGAAGCTGAGCATGGCCGGCACGGTAACCGTGGGCGTCATCACCTCGATTTCGTCGCCCACGATCTTCTCGATTTCCCGCATGTGGTACTCGGGGTCGCGGAAGCCGTTGAAGCTGCGGGCTTCGAACGAGACATCGGAGAGAATGCCGCGAATGCGGTCCTGCATCTCCTGGGTGAAGCCGGCCATGACGGCGTTGACCACGATCATGGTCGCCACGCCCAGCGTGACGCTGATGATCGAGGCCAGCGCGATCCACCGCGTGCGCAAGTAGCGCCAGCACAGCAGGAACTTATACATGAGCAACCCTTCAGGGATGATGTGCCGATGGTTGTGCCCTTAGTTACCTGGATGGTGTCAGCGAAGGCAATAGCGGTTTGTCTCCCCCCACCCTGCGGCCATTGCGTGAAAGGCTTGCCGCACCAGGCCCCCCCCACATCGATGATAGCGGGCAAGGCGAGCGAACCGACCTGAAGGGTTATGCTGAAGCTGCGCATAAGAGAATGGCATGGTTCGTGCTAGCACTGTGCTAAAACGTCGCAGGGGCTACCTGGGATGCTGTCATTTGTTACTATGGGTCGCGGAGTGACAATGACAGCATCAGTCGCCCCCGGCTGGGGGGGGCGGCCTTGGCTTAATGTTGGGAGAAGGCACATGGTTCTCACCCCCAGTACAATGCTCGCCCTCGGTACCGAGGCCCCCGATTTCAAGCTGCCCGACCCGAGCGGCAAGGAGTATTCGCTGGCCGACTTTAAGGGCGCGCCCGCGCTGCTGGTTGCCTTCATTTGCAACCACTGCCCTTACGTGAAGCACATTGCCGATGAGTTTGCCAATCTGGCCAAGGAGTACCAGGCCAAGGGGGTAGCCGTGGTTGCCATCAACTCCAACGATGTGACTACACACCCGGCCGATTCGCCTGAGAAAATGGCCGAGGAAATCGAGAAACGCGGCTATACCTTCCCGTACCTGTACGACGAGACGCAGCAGGTTGCCCGGGCGTATCGCGCCGCCTGTACCCCCGATTTCTACGTGTTCGATAAGAACCTGAAGCTCGTGTATCGCGGCCAGATGGATTCCAGCCGGCCCGAGTCGGGCATCCCCGTCACGGGCAAAGATCTGCGGGCCGCGCTCGACGCCGTGCTGGCCGGTCAGCCGGTGCCCGAGGAGCAAACGCCGAGCATTGGCTGCAACATCAAGTGGAAGCCGGGGAACGAGCCGGACTACTTCCAGGGCTAATTGCTGCTGGTTGCCTGATCGGTGGCGCCGCTAGCGGATGATGCCGCGGCCGTCGGCGCAGAATGTTCACCAGACTGACATTCTGCGGCGGTGGCCGTGGCTTTTTGCGTCTTAAGATCGGGCCGCCGGCCGGGCAGCCAGCGCTGGGCGGCCGCGGCCACCAGAACCGGCACGGCAATTGAAACGCCCAGTGCTAGCGGCAGCCATTGATGCTGCTGCGCATAGTTGCCAAATGCGGCGTACGCCAACGCAATGCCCAGGTTGCTCAACAGCACCGCTGGCAAGAATCGCCGCCACGCCAAGCGATGGATGCCGGTCAGCAGCACGCTCGCCTCGGCCAGCACCGGCACCGCCCGCGTGAGCACCAAGACCGCGGGGCCGTAGACATCGCTGGCCTCGCGCACGCGCTGCAGATCGGCTTCTTTTGAGAAGCGCAGGGCCAGCGGCCTGCCCCACCGCCGCGCCAGCGCAAAGCCGAGGATGGCTCCCAGGTTCATTCCAACCCAGGTGGCCATGGTGCCCCGCCACCAGCCCAGTTGCCAGCCACTTAGCGTGCTGATCACGCTCGAAGGCACCGGCAGCAGAATATCCGTGGCCAGGATCCCAATGATGACGGCTGCAGTGGTGCCCGGTGCCGGCGGGTGAGCCGCAAAGCCCCGCAACCAGACTTCCACCTGGGCGCCAAACAGAAGAAACGGCAGCACAGGCACCAGCAGCACGAAGGCCATCAGCGGCAATGTACGAATTAGCTCCCGCATAGGCACCGATCATACGGGACCAGCGACCGGACCCGCACCAAAACTACAGGCATTTCTGGCGCGATAGCTCAGCAGCGTGCCGCGCGGGCGTAGACCCACGCGGCACGTGTGCAGCTTGTCTTTACGCAGGCGTAAACTGCTCGAAGTCGTCGTACATCCGCTTGGGCGCGTCCTTGAACCGCGTGAACTGCTGGAACCACGCCAGGCGGACGTCGTCGACCGGGCCGTTACGCTGCTTGGCCACGATGATGTCGGCCACTCCGCGCAAATGCTGGTACGCCGGATCCTCTTTCTTTTCCTTGCTCAAGTAATACTCTTCGCGGTGGACGAACATCACCACGTCGGCGTCCTGCTCGATAGCCCCGGACTCGCGCAGGTGGCTCAAACGCGGGCGGTTGTCCTTGGAGAGCTCGGCCAGCCGGTTGAGCTGGGCCAGGCAGATGACCGGGATCTTCAATTCGCGGGCCATCGCCTTTAGACGCCGGGCCATCTTGGCCACCTGTTCCTGACGCGGATCGCTGGGGTTATCCGGCTCGATGAGCTGCAAGTAGTCGATGATGATCAGCGACAGTCCTTGCTTGCGCTTGAGGCGGCGAGCCGCGGCCGCGATTTCGGTCACGGTACGGCTGGGCGTATCGTCGATGTACAGCGGCGCGCGGCTCAGCTCGGCCGAGGCCTCGACGAGCGTGCGGCGGTCTTCGGCCGACAGGTAGCCGGTGCGGAATTTTTCACCCGGAATCTCGCCCCGCGAGCAGAGCATACGCTGGGCCAACTCCATTCGCGACATTTCCAGGCTGACGAACAGCACGCCCTGCCCTTGGTCCACGGCCACGTGCTCGGCGATGTTCATCGAGAAGGCCGTCTTACCCATACTGGGACGGGCGGCCAGAATGATCAATTCGCCCGGGTGCAGGCCACCGGTCAGCTCGTCCAGGTCTTTGAATCCGCTGGAAACGCCGGAGAAGTCGCCTTTGAGCCGGGCGTCGATCTGCAGGAACGCTTCCTGCACGGCGACGTCCAGCCTGACCACGTCGCCGCCGGAACGACGATCGTGAATGGCAAAGATCTTTTCTTCCGCCTTGCTCAGCAGGTGCCGGGGATCTTCCCCGGCTTCGTACGCATCGCGAATGATTTCCGTGGCGCTGAAGATCAGCGACCGCAGCATCGCCTTTTCTGAGACGATCTTGGCGTAGTACTCCGCATTGGCGGCCGTGGGCACGCTCTGGGCAAGCTCGGCCAGGTAGGCGATTCCGCCCACGTCTTCGAGCTGCCCGGCACTGCGCAGCCGGTCCAGCAGCAGCGTGGTATCGACGCGTTTTCCCTGCTCGTGCAGCGTGAAGATGTGCTCGGCCAGGATGCGGTGGGCATCCGAGTAGAAGTCGTCCGGTCGGAGGATGAGTGCGATTTCGTCGCACAAGTCCGGCACCAGCATCAGACTGCCGAGCACGCCTTTCTCGGCCTCGATGCTCTGCGGCGGCAAACGGCCCGTAATATCGAACCCGTTGTCGCTTTCGCGGCGTTCCTTGCGTGTTTCGCGGTCGAGTCGCGTGGTTTTGGCCATATTGCTTGTTGGCTTCTCGTAGAGGTAGCGGCCTTGCTGGGCGCGCGAAGGCGCCAAGGCAATCCATGCTCGGTGCGCGACCCTAGGGCTGACGGCAACCTTTCCCCTGGCGGCAAACGATGCGGCGTGCCGCCGCGCAAAACCGATTGTACCGCCGCGTCGTATGGCACGATTGATCTTTGTTCAACCCACGGCGGTTGGTGCCTGGCGAACCAGCAAGGCAGCTTGCATTGCTAGCGATCGGTCGCCCTAGTGCGCAACGTCCATTGTTCCATGTCCTGTTGGGATGATCCAGGACTAAGGCCGCTCTCGATCTGCAATCGGTCGCTTAAGAGCGGATCGCGAGCGAAACCACAACAATTGCCAACAGTTGAGACGTTCCCCCCTTTTATAACTGCCTGCGTGAACGGATGACCTGGCGGTGGAGAAACCGTCGATAACTTTCCGGTGGGGGGGGGTAGCCCGAGAAGGTAGGCATGGTCAGGGATCAGGCGAGCATCTTCCGCAGCGCTTCAGCCATGGCTGCCAGCGGTTCAGGATCGGCCAGCCGGTGGTCGTTGCCGATTTCCAGCAAGCATTCGTCGGGCAGGCCGCTGTTGCGCAGCAGCTCAACGCTGTCGTCAAACGGGATGACGTCGTCGGCCCGCGAGTGCAGGATGACCACCGGCGGCTCGACCGTCGTGGCCGTGCCCCACCGCTTCCAGGCGGGGCACAGCAGCACCTTGGGCGTGCCCGGGGCGCGCATGTTGATGGCCACGGCTCCGCCTCGCGACGAACCAACGATCGCTTGCGGTTGATGGCGGTCGAACCAATCCTGGGCGATCGCCAGGGCGGCGGCGAAATCTTCGTGCGGTAACGCCGGGTTCAGGACCTCGAAGCCTTGCGAGGCCAGGTAGGTCGGCTTCCGTCCGCCTACCACCGATTGCCACCCGTGGAGAAACAAAATACGCATGGCTTGTCCGATGGTTCCTGTTCAAGCCGCCGCGGATGGCGGCGGCGGTGTGTGGCGGCCCTTAACGTACGGTTCCCTTTGCCAGCGCGGCTGGCAGTTAACACAATATGCCTATGATACGGATTGCCAATGCCGCCGGATTCTGGGGAGACTCGGTCACCGCACCCTTGCGCACGGTGCGCGCTACCGCCCTGGATGTTCTCACGCTTGAGTACCTGGCCGAGCTGACGATGTCGATCCTCGCCCGGCAGCGCGAGAAAGATCCGGCTGCCGGCTATGCGACCGATTTTCTCCGTGTGCTTACGAGCCTGGCGGAAGAGCTCGCCCGGCAGCCGCAGCTACACATCGTGACCAACGCCGGCGGCATGAACCCGGCGGCCTGTGCCGCTGCGGCCGCACGCATCCTTTGCCAGGCGGGGCTTGAAGCAACGCCGGTGGCCGTGGTCGACGGCGACGATTTGCTGCCGCACTTGGATCGGATTCTCGCCGCCACGCCGCTGGCGCATCTGGATACCTGCCAGCCGCTGGGCGAACTGCGGCAGCGCGTTGTCGCGGCCAATGCGTACTTGGGGGCGGTCCCGATCGCCGAGGCCCTCACGCAGCAGGCTCGGGTGGTCATCACCGGCCGCGTAGCCGATGCCTCGTTGACCTTGGGGCCGGCCGTCGCCCGCTTCGGTTGGAAGTGGGACGACTACGATCACCTGGCGGCAGCGACGGTGGCCGGCCACCTGATCGAGTGCGGCGCGCAGTCCACCGGCGGCTTCTACACGCATTGGCAAGAGATCGACCTGGCCGAGGTCGGTTACCCCGTCGCCGAGCTTCAGGCCGACGGCCTCATCACGCTCACCAAGCCCGAGGGCACCAGCGGCGTGGTTAATCGCGAGACCGTTTGCGAACAGCTCGTATACGAGATCGGCGATCCGGCCTGTTATCGCACGCCCGACGTGGATGTGGACTTCCGTTACGTGGAAGTGGAAGAAGTCGCTCCCAACCGCGTGCAGGTGCGCGGCGCTCGTGGTTCCCAGCCCAGCGATCAATACAAAGTTTCGCTGGCGTACCGCGACGGCTACCTGGCCAGCAGCCAGATGTTGGTCTATGGACGCGATTGCCTGGCCAAGGCCGACGCGTGCGCGGAAATTGTGTTTCGCCAACTGGCGGCCGAAGGCATTACGTTTGCCGACGCCTTGGTCGAGAAGCTGGGAGCCGGCAGTGCCGTGCCCGGTGTGGACCAACCGCCCGAAGGCCTGCGCGAAGTGATGCTCCGCATCACGGTGCGGCACGAAAGCAAAGCGGCGGTCGAACGGTTCGCCGAGATGCTGGTGCCGCTGGCCACCTCGGGGCCGGCCGGTTTGGCCGGCTACGCGGCGCTGCGGCCCGTGGTGCGGCCCGTATTCTCGTACTGGCCCACGCTTGTTCCCAAGGACCTGTTGCAACCTCGCGTGCAGGTGAAGGCAGCGAAGGACTGGGTGCAAGGGTAGAACACGCCGGGCACGCTTTCGCGCAGAATGCTTTTCTCGCTCCGCCGCATTGCTCGCTAAGATGATGCGCGCTTTCGGCACTGTAGCGGCTGTTGGTCCAGTTGCACTCTCGTTAACGCGTTTGCCATGTCACGTACTTACCGCGCGGCGATCATCGGTCTGGGGTTTATCGGCTGTGGCGATCCCGTTTCCGGCGAACGGATCGGCCAGGATCCCCGCAATCTCGACGGCACGCACTTCAGCGGGTACACGAACTGCCCACGCGTGCAACTGGTGGCCGGTTGCGACCGCGACCCGGGTAACCGCAAACGATTCGAACAACGCAGCGGTGCGCCCGTGTACGCCGACGCGGTTCAGATGCTCCAGGCCCATCAGCCCGAGATCGTGAGCGTGGCCACCTACACGCCCTCACACCCGGAACTCACCTGGCTATGCTTTGAGCACGGCGTGCGCGTGGTGTACTGCGAAAAACCGATGGCTCAGACGCTGGCCGGGGCTGAAGCCATGCGAGCTGCCGAACAAGCCGCCAATGGCCTGCTGGTCATCAACCACAATCGCCGCTTTCATCCCAACTTTTGGCGGCTGCGCGACCTGATTCGATCGGGCGACTTGGGCAACCTGACCGGTGTCAGGGCACGCTGGCCCACGGGACGCTTGGGCAACGTGGGCACCCACATCATCGACTTGATTCGGATGTGCACCGGCCGCGAAGTGCTGGCGGTCAGCGGCACGCTCGATCTGTCGGAAAAGCCCGATTGCCGCGGCGCCGAGTTCCACGATCCGGGCGGTTGGGGCATGCTGCGGTTGGAAGGCGCATTGATGGCGACCTTCCACGCGGCGAACTTTGCCTTGGGGCCGCCGGTAATTCGGTTCGAAGGCACCGCCGGTTGGGCCAGTACCAACGGCGATGTCGTTGATATTCACTGGCTCGATGGCCGTACCGATCACTGGCCCAGTGCCCGGGGCGAAACCACGTCCATGGATCGAGCGGTGGCACACATCGTGCGCTGGCTCGACGGCGAAGGCAGCTTTCCCGTTTCGTCGGAAGATGCCTTGCGCACGTTGGAGGTGCTGATCGCCGTTCACGCCTCGCACGCGCGTAACGCGGCCTGGACGCCGCTGCCGCTGCAAGGCACCGACCGCGAGATGGTGTTGAACAGCGGTTGACCGGACTGCCCTGCGCTGCTTGGGGGCGGCGTATTGCGGCAATAATGGCTAGTAGTTCATCCGTACGCCGCGTTTGCGGAGTTCGATCGCCAGGTCGCGGGGCGTGGTGTATTGCACGGCGTCAAAACCGGCCTCGCGAGCCCCTGCCACGTTCTCGGCCAGGTCATCCACGTAGAAGATTTCCTCCGGCGCGTGGCCGACCAACTCGGCTGCCCGCTGGTAGATCGCCTTATCGGGCTTGAGGGCCTTCAGCTCAAAGCTGAGAGCCGTCGCGTCGAAGGCGTGGGGGAACAACAGGTAGCGTCCATCGGTGATGAACTGCCAATGCCAGATGTTGGTGTTGGACAGGATGCCCAGCGGGATGCGGGCGGCGAGCAGCGCCCCCAACAGCGGCTTGATGGGCACGTTGGCACGGAAGATGTCGCTGGCGGCCAGGGCCAGCTCGTTGATGTCGGGCGAGGTTTGCGTGGCCTCGCAGAACGCCCGATAAAACTCCTCGGCCGTAATGGCCCCCGATTCGAACTCCAGATGCAGGTTCGACGCAAAGACCACCTCGCGCACCCGCTCAGGGGTAATCTCCACTTGCGGGGTGCTGGCTACGGCCGCCATCTGGCGGCAGGCGATCTCGTGGTCGAAGTGCAGCAGGACATTGCCCAAGTCGAAGTAAATGAACTTCGGCGTCGACAACACGATCAACGTTCTCCTTCCCTGGTTCACCTTGGCATATAGCAGCAAGGGGGGCACAACGGCAAACACGAGGATCGTGCGCCAGCCGACCACCTCGGCTGGCGCCCCCCGCGTGCATGCCTGATGGCCTTGCTTACTGCTTGGGCTTGTCCTCTGCCTTGGAATCCACCGGCTTGTTGTCTGCCTTCTTGGCTTCCGGCTGCTTGGCTTCCGGCTGCTTGGGTTCCTCTTTCTTGTCGGCTGGCTTGGCCGCTTCTTTCTTGGGCTCCTGCGGCTTCTCAGCCGGTTTCTTGGCTTCGTCCTTCTTTGCCTCTTCCTTCTTGGGGGCGTCCTTCTTCGGCTCCTCTTTCTTAGCCTCTTCCTTTTTAGGGGCCGGCTTCTTGGCTTCGTCTTTCTTGGGAGCCTCCTTCTTGGGCTCTTCCTTCTTTTCCGGATCCTTCTTCGGTTCTTCTTTCTTCGCCGGCTCCTTCTTGGCTTCTTCCTTCTTCATTTCCTCAGCCGGCTTGGCTTCTTCAGGCGGTTGCGCCGGCTTGGGCGTTTCGAGGCCGATCACCTCCAGCTCCGGCAGGGCCTGCTTCAGCTTGGCCGCGCCGGCATCGGTCACTTTGGTCTGCCACACGTAGAGCCGCCGCAGGTTCTTGAGGCCGGCCAACGCTTCCAGGCCAGCGTCGGTGACCTGGGTGCCGTACAGGTTGAGGTAGTTGAGATTTTCCAGACCCTTGAGGTGAGCCAGGCCGGCATCGGTAATCTGGGTTTTCTCCAGGTGCAGCTTGGTGAGCGAGGTCAGTCCGGCCAGGTGCGACAGCATTTTGTCGTCGACGTTCGTGCCCCGCAGATTAAGCTGGACGACCGTCGGCAGGTCCTTCAGCGGGGCCAGGTGCTCGTCGGTCAGCGGTTCGGTCTGCAGGTGGAACGAGATTTCCAGCCGCGGATCGTTCTGGGCCAGTTCGAGCACATGCCCGCCCAACTGCTTGATCTTGCTGATGGCGGCCTGTTCGGCGGGACTGCGTTGGCCGGCCTTGTCCTGTGCGGCGGCAAGCGCGGTCGTGGCCAGGATCGACAGAACCGTCAACGTTCGAAGCATAACCCGGATCCCCCTGTTCATTGGTGATAGAAGTCGTCGATGTCGCGGCACCGGACGGATTTCCACGAGTATAACTTGCGCGACTGCGCGGGGGGAAGCGGTCGCGACGAACGGGCAAACCAGGCCGGCCAGGTGGTCGCCGGCCTGCTGCTGGTGGCCGCGCACCTGGCCGCACTGGCGGCGGTTTTGGCCGTGGTTCGCCAGCATCCTGCGGCTCACGGCGTGCAGGCGATGCCAGTCGTCTTGGGGGCTGCCCTGGCGGGGCTGGTGACCTGGGCGGCGATGCGCATTTGCCGCGGTACGGGGGCCGCAGCCGCTGTGAGCCTCGTCGGATGCTGGGGATTAGCCGCCGCGCTGCCTGGTCGTTTGACGGCGGACGTGTTGACCCTGTTGACGGTGGCCGCGATCGCAGCAGGGGTCGATCGCCGGGGAGCCGCTGTAGGGACACCAGTGCGATCGTGGGCACGGCTGCAGTTTTCGTTGCGAACACTGCTAGCGCTGATGACCCTGGTGGCGCTGGCGGCGGCCGCCTCGCGTGTGTCTTGGCCAGCGATGCTCGCTGTGTGGGCGCAGCCGCTCATGCCGCTAGCCAAGGGCGGCATCTTGGGCCTGGCCATTGCCAGCGCGCATTTGGCGATGGCGGGGGCTTTGACTCTCCAGAAGCTCACGCGACGAACGTTGACGATCACCACCGCACTGGTCGTGCTTGGTAGTGCCTGTTGGCTTTATCCTACGTTGGGGCTGGGACCGGCTTGGGGCGTTGCTGCCGCGGCGGCGATCACCACCGTTTCGCTTTGGGCGTCCGCGGCTGTTTGTCGCCCTGCTGTTCGGCACGCTGCGGCAAGCGTTGCCGGCTCGACATCGGCGTAAGTTACTTCGCCGGTAAAGTTACCGCCGTCGGTCGGAAACATCTAAGTGGCGAGCGTCTGATTTTCGCTGCAACCGGTTGCTACTTAGGCTGGGGGGCTCAATAATCAGCCTTGTCCAGCCTGACTGGCCGCTATCCCTTGGGAACGGTCCAATCATGCTTGCTTGCTCTGGCGGTAGAAGCCCGCCGAGCAGGCTCTCGATCTTGAATGTCGCATCTGGCGACACGTCGCACCCCCTTTGGTTGATGGAGCAACGCCGATGACGGAACGCACCGCAAGCTGGGATCTGAAAGTGGACCGCGGCCCGAACTGGTTGTTTGTCAAATTGCGGCAGCCGCCCCGCAACATCGCCGGCGAGCCGGTTCCGCTGGCCGACGAGTTGTGGAACCTGCTGCAGCAGCACTTCACCAGTCGGATGGTGCTGGAGTTGGATGAAGTCGAGCGGCTGCAAAGTTGGATGATGGGCCAACTGGTCAGCCTCAACAAGCGCGTGGCTAATCACGGCGGCGTGCTGCGACTGTGCGGCCTGAACAAGGCCAGCAGCGAAGCTCTCAAGGCCAGCCGTTTGGACCACTGCCTGCCGATCTTCCAGGATCGCCACGAGGCGGTTGGTGTCCGGCCTCGGCAGCCCCGCTAAGCCGCACTGCGCAAACGCAACCTGCGAGCAGGCCGTCTGCCTTGCCTTCAAGCCGTCAGCTCCTTGAGCGTGAGGGCATTGCGAACGGCGTGTCCGTGGATGTCGTTGTTGAAATAGGCGTACACGTCGACGGCGGTGGCGACCTCTCGGATCCATTTTGCCCAGCCACGTAGCCGGCTCCGCGAATAGCCGCCCGAGTAATCGTGGTGCGTACCGTGAAAGCGGACGTAAACTACCGGGCCGGTCACACGCCGCGGATGCCTCGCGATCATGTCGTGGACGCACAACGCGAGATGCGTGCGCTCCATCAACTCGAAGGTTTCAGGGACCAGCCAGTCTCGCTCGCGAAACTCCATCACGTGCGTGTACTGCGGCGGTAACCGCTCGGTGAAAGCGGCTAGCCGCTGAAGGTTCCGCTTCCAATGCGGCGGAAGCTGGTAAAGCAGCGGCCCCAGGCGATCCTCCAGCCGATCGGCAGCTGCCAGAAACATCGCCAGCGTATCGTCGGGAGCTTTGAGCTTACGGACGTGCGTGATGGTGCGGTTGGCTTTGACGGCGAACACGAAGCCTGGCGGAGTCTGCTCGCGCCAGGCTTCCATCGTTTCCGGTCGCGGCATGCCGTAGAAGCTGTTGTTGACCTCGACCGTATCGAACGTGCGCGCGTAATGCTCCAGCCAGCGGCGCGTGGGCAGGCCCTGCGGATAGAAGACGTTCTTCCAGCCGGGGTAGTGCCAGCCTGAGGTGCCGATGCGAATGGTTCCGGCCATAACGTGGGGGCTTTGCGGCCGCCTGGTGCGCGGTTCGCTGGACGCAGCCCTACCGGGACACACGTTGTATGCCGAGCAGGCCGGTATGCCAGCGGTGATTGGATGGCGGCCTAGCTGATGCAGGTTACATGCCGCGACAATCTTCAGCTTGGGCGGTTCCTGGGCACGCCACGCATGATGACTCAAGCGAGAAGTGACAAGACTCGTTTGGCTTAGCGTCACGGTGCATGATCGGGGATACGGATCACGCCAGGACGCGACCGGGTCTTTTGGACCAGGTGGGCCAGAGCCAGAAAATCGTACACCGCATGGGCAATGACGGGCGCAAGCAGGTTCTCGGTCGCCAAGAACAGGTAGCTGAAGTAAACGCCCATCACCGTGGCCCAAACGAAATAGGCCGGCGTGAGCATGTGGGCGGCTCCAAACAGCAGGCTGGTGAGTACCACGGCGGGGATCACGCCCAGCCAATCTCCCAGCGAGGGCAGCAACACGCCACGGAACATGGCTTCTTCGCCAATGCCTGCCAGGGCTGAGATCAGGGCCAAGTCGGCATACGAGCAGTCGACGAACAACGGCGCAATCTGCCGCCGGATGAGGGCCTGTAACCGTCGCCACGGCCGCCAGCGAGACCGCTCGATCCAAAACAACAGGGCCAGCATCGGTACCACGGCAGCCAGCCCCCAACCCAGGGCCGGCCAGGTGAACCGAAGTGCTTCGCCGGGCGGATAGCCCCACCAGTTGCCCAGTAGCCAGGCGGCGATGGCCAAGCCGCCTTCGATGAGCACGGCGGAGACAACCACGGTGGCTCGCGGTGACGGCGGCTCCATCAACAACCAATCTGTAGTAACAGGAACCCAGCGGGGCTGTGACAGCAGCGAGCGACCAGCCGGCTGCCGAGATACACGCCCAGGGTATCCGTCGCGGCCGGTAATGCTAGTGCTATCGTCCGATTCGGCGAGGGCTTTTTACGCCAAAGTGGTTGCCTGCCGGCAGGGAAGGCGGAGTGCGAGCCACAGCGTTTGCTGTCGGGATGCCGCTAGCGGTTGAGATGGCGGTCCAATGGCTGTCGCCAAAAGGTGCCGCTTGGGCAAAGTTTGACGGTTCTTACGGCCGATGAAGGGAGGGAAGCCGCGCCCGCGGGGCGCATTGGACGTTGCTGGCACTTGTTGGCGGATGATGTCGTACCGATTGCCGCGACCTGCCCAAAGGATGGTGGCCGCTCTCCGGCCCTGGGCGGTCCTGTGCGCCGCGGGCTGCGTCATGCTTGGCGGTTGCCAGATGGTGAAGCCGGCCGCGAATTGCTCCACGGCCGCGGTAAGCAGCGTGGAAGGCGCTCAAGGCAGCAGCGACGGCAAGGCCTGCCGTCGTGGGCCATGGCTCTGGTTCGCGCACCGCGAAGTGGATATCGGCCCCGTACGCAGTCCATTCCTGCCGGTGCCCACGTACAACGTGTATCACTACGCGGCCGCACCGATGACGGTGGTGCCGATGGCCCCCGTTCCCAGTGGGCCCCCTGCCCCGCCGCCCGTTGCGGAGCCGCGCATCGAAAGGACCGGACGTACTTCGCCGCCATCGGCGCCGCTACCGGCTCCGTGGCGCGAAACGCCTGCCGAGCGGCTGCCGCTGCCCGAGGATGCGCCGAGTTTTGAGAAGCACTCCACCGATGCCCGCGAAGCGCGGCATGTCACGCCGGCCAGTGCGGTCACGGCGCATGAGCCAACGGGCCGTACGGTACTACGTATTCGGCCTGAAACGCTGGATCGCCAGCCCGAAGGCGCTGAGGCGAGCCAATAACTTCAAGACATGCGAGCGGGTAGCCCCGGCCGAGCTTGAGCGGCTTGCACAATCACCGATGGCGCTGCTGGTGGCTTACGTCGCGACGCTACGGCGAACTTTCTGTGATCGCCAGACGCGACTAGCCAAAAACGCCAGCCCCGAAATTGTCCGTGGAGGCCTTGGATGCTTCGCCCGTGACGTGGTGCGGTGCGGGCGGTGCCGGCGAATGGTTCGCCATCGGCTGGGGAACGGTCGCGTTCCCGTTGGAACGGGGCGAACCTTCCGGGCGCGATTCGCTGGTTGGCGAATCCGGCGAGGCGGCCACGGATGCCGAAGCCGGAGCTTGCCCGGCCGTCGCGTGGTGCGGAACCGGAGGGCTGATGGCTTCGATATCCAGATCGTCGTCGTAGTCGTCGTACCGGGAAACGTAACCGGGCTGCTTGGCCTTCTCCAATTCTTCGTGGTAGGCCTCGACGACGCGCGTCTGGATCATCTCCCGGCAGGGCGAGTTGATCGGGTGCGCAATGTCGGCGTACAGCTTGGCGCGGCCATCCTCGGAGCGGCCGGCATTCTCGCGCTGGATCCGTGTGCCGCACTGGTTGCAGTAAATGGCCCGGAGGTGGTTCTTGGCCCCGCAACGGGTGCAATGCGCCGTGAGCTTGCGGCTCGGCATTGCGACAAACGGCCCGCTGGTGCCCTCAATGATTTTCAGATCGCGGACCACGAAGCTGTTGTCAAAGGTAACGCTGCAGAAGGCCCTCAGCCGTTCGCTGGGGTCGTCCATCAACTTGATGCGGACCTCGGTGATTTCCACGGCGTTGCTCCCATGTTGCAGGGGGTGCCTCAGATGCCAGTTGCAGTGGAGAAGACGGTTTGCCATCCCCGGCTGCGGAGCCGAGCGGCAGCTTGCCGGGCATGGCGGGCGTGGCGACAGATCCCGAAATAGGCCGTGCCGCTACCACTCATCTGGTGGGCGACCAGGCCCAATCGGTCGAAATCGGCAGCCAACTGGCCGACGTGCGGCACGAGCCGCTGGGCCGGCGATTGGAGCCGGTTGAACATATGCTGGCCAAGCGCGGAGAGACGCCCAGCCTGAAGGGACTCCATTAGGGATTCGCAGGAGCGAGGTTCCTCGCCCGCGGCCTCGGCCGGAGTGCACGCCGCGTACACCGCCGGGGTACTGAGCCCCACGCCCGGATGCGCGACAACGAGGTGCAACCGCGGCATGGGCGGTACGGATTCCACGATCTCTCCGCGGCCGCGGCACCAGGCCCAGCCCCGCGCGAGGAAAAACGGTACGTCGCTGCCGACGGTGGCGGCGACCTCCATTAATTGAGCGCGGCGATACCCAAGGTTCCATGCAAAGTTGGCGGCAACCAGGGCCGCGGCGGCATCGCTGGAGCCGCCGCCCAGGCCGGCCTGAGCCGGAATCCGCTTGAATAGCAAGACCTTAGCGCCACGTTCGACGCCTGCCTTTTGCCGCAGCGCCTCCAACGCCCGGACCACGGTATTGGTACGGTCGGCCGGTACCGCGGGACCGGCGGCCAGCGAGCCAGCGCTCCGGACCTCGCACTCGATGGCCGACGACGCCGGGGGGGCTTCAAAGTGTAGGGTGTCAAACACGTCGATCGGGCACATGAGGGTTTGCAACTCATGAAACCCGTCATCGCGCTTGCGAAGAATCTCAAGAAATAGATTCAGCTTCGCGGGAGCGCAAACCTCCCAGCCCGAAGCCACCCTGCGGATGCGCATCTGAACAGCTTTCTTCAGCCTGGCGGTAACTAGCACAACTGAGACGGAGCGAACATTCGCTCGGCACGGTGACAATGGTAGCCAGTTTGTACGCCGCGAACGATCAACCTGCGTTGATCGAAGTCACTGCCTGACAAGAACCGGCCGACAAGATCACCGAAACCCGAGCCGCTCCTCTGAAAACAACCTCAGCAGCGCCCGTAACGCCGCCTGATCAATCGGTTCGCCTGGAAATGGCATGGAAGACGTGGAAACGGTGGGACAACTCCACCGGTCGCGGATTCTAACCTATCCCCCCGGATGGGTCAACCAAATGGTGGGACGCCGTGCCTGCAGGATGGCTAGCAATATCTCAGGTAACGTGGACACGGTGTGCCGGCTTGGTTGGACTGCGGCAAACGGAAGGGGCGGCTGCTTTGCGGTGACTGCGCAAAATTGATAACGCCCGATAAGACTTGCACCAAGAAGAACGGTCGAACGTGAAGCCTTCGGGCTAGTAACTGGCCCTGGCGTCGACGGCCTTGGCGATTAATTGGTCGCCTTGCTTTTCAGAGAAGATGGTTGCGGTATGGCCGGGCATCACGTCTTGGATTCGAGCCGGGCGATGGTTGAGCGTGACCTGAGTTTTTTCGGTGATGACGAACGCCTGCTTGGTTTCGCCGATCATCACCACCAGAACCCCTTCGCCCACGGCAATTACTTCGCCGACAAATTCGGTGGTGGCGCTGGAGCCCGGCTTGGGACCAATGTGCTCCAACGGCACTCTGTGCTGTTCGAGTACCGCCGGAACGTGCTCGGGTGTACCATTGAAACCATAGCCGGTCGCGGCAATCAGTAACATCAGGATTCCCGTCACGATGGCTGCCCGGGCTGCGTGCCGCCGTGTGTTATTCCGAAAGCGGCCAGAACCGCGAACGCGTTGGCGCAGAGGCGTTTTGAAAGGCGACATGAGGTTGGCTCCTGCTCGGCGGAAAAGGACGCTGGCGGTTCGCAGCACGCTGCTCAGGCGTCCCTGAAACGGGATCGCCGGCAGATGAACCGTGCAATTACCGGGCCGTTTGCAGGAAAGCTCCCAGGGGTCGCGCGATGAGGACGCATCGCCCCTCGCGCAGAAGCACGAGTTTCAAGAAGGCACGCAAGCGCGTGAAGCGAGAGAAGCCTGGCGCCGCAGTCGGAGTCGGCAAAGGTCAGGCACGCTGGGAGCGAACGCGTTCGAGCAATGCCTTGGTTGCGGCAATGCCTTCACGCTCCGGCAGTTGGCTGCCGCGGTATTCGATGCTCACGTAGCCGCGATAACCGGCTTCGAGCACCACCTTCATCACGCGGAAGAAATCGCGGTTCTTTTCGTTGCCCTGCTGGTCAAAGTCCATGGCCGTGGCGCACACGCCCCGGGCTTTGGGAACCAGCGCGGCGATTTTATCAATGGGGCCATCGGGCGAAACCCCATCGAAGCTGAGATATACGCCGCAGGTCGACCGGTTCACTTGCTTGAGCACGGCCAGCAGCCAGGCGGGATCCTTGGCGGGGGCCACCTGGTTGTTGATCAGCACGTTGACCTTTTGTTGCTCGGCGTATTCGCACAGAGCGGCCAAGCCCTCGGACGTGCGTGCCCGTTGTTCCTCGGGCGTGCCGGTGCCGGCCGCCGTGACCACGATGGAGTGGCAGCCCAGCAGCTTGGCGGCGTCGATCCACGATTGATGGTTCTTGATGGCTTCTGCCCGACGTGTGGCGTCGGCATCGCCCAGCAGCCCCTCGTTCTCGACGCGGATCAGCAGCTGCCGGACGCCGTGATCGGCTGCCCGGGCGTTCATCTCGTCGAGGTACTTTTCGTCTTTGGTCTTGAAGAACTTGCTGGCGTATTCGACGGCAGTAAGGCCAAAGTCACTCTTGGCAACACCGACAAAATCCAGGTGTTCGATCTGCTGGGATTCCAGGAGTCGTGAGAGCGATAGCTCGCTGAGCGACAGCAAGAACGCCTGATTCTCCTGAGCGCGCAGCAGATCGGGGCAGAACGCTGCGGCCGCCGCGGTACCAACGGCCGACCTCAGAAAATCTCGACGCGTAAACGGCATCGACATCTTAGGTTTGTTCCGGAGATGGGATTGGGGCCAATTGGACACTCACGGTCTTTTGGTTCCGCTGGCCTCCCGCCGCGCGGGCTAAGGTGATTTTCCGGTACACGGTACTGTGCCCCCCGGCCATCGAGGGGCGGACCGCTTCCATTTCCGCCAAGGCGAAAAGAACGGTGGTGACGGCAAACGTTGCCGTGGCTGATGGTCCGTTCTCTTAACCGTCGGCGATCACGATTGCTCCGGCTGGCATGCCTCTTCTGCAAGAATGATCATCTTGGCGATCTCTACCAGCTTTTGACTCCGGCTGCTCGCAAGTTTCTGTAAACGCCGAAACGCATCCGGCTCACTCAAGCCCGACCGCTGCATCAAAATGCCCTTGGCCCGTTCAATCATCTTACGATCTTCCAGGGCCTGTTTGGAATCGCGGGCTTCGCGTTTCAGCGCTTCGAACTCGCGGAACCGCTCCATGGCGACCGCGATGGCCGGCTCCAAGTCCGTATCTTTAATCGGCTTAATCAGATATGCAAGAATGTGGTTGCGGGACGCCCGGGCGATGTAATCCGCATCGTGGAAGGCCGACACCAGAATCACCGGCACCGGCTCGTCCTGGCAGATTTCCGCCGCAGCCTCGATGCCGTCCAGGTCGGGCATCTTGATGTCGGTAATTACCAACTGCGGGTGCTTCTCGCGGCACTCGGCCACCAGTTCCTGGCCGGTCTTGGCCGCAGCGACCACCCGATGACCCAGCCGTTCCAGGCTGCTCCACAGATAGTCGCGCATGCGGGCTTCGTCGTCGGCAATGGCAATTCGCAGTCCGTCCATGATTAAGGTTCTCGCGGCACAATGACCGTGACCACCGCGCCCTCGCCGGGGGGGCTCTCCACTTGGATGCAGCCACGATGGGCTTCAATGATCCGGCGGGCGATGGTCATGCCTAACCCGGTCCCCTTCGTCTTGGTGGTGTAAAACGCGTCGAAAATATGCTGCAACTGTTGCGGAGACAGGCCCGGCCCGCCGTCCGCGATCCGCACCGCGACCGCCGGCCGGCCATTCCATTCAGTATGGCTGGCCGACACTTCAATCTCTACCGGATCTTCGCAGGCCGCAAGGGCGTTTTCCAGGATGTTCCTGAACACCTGCTCCATCTGGAGGCGGTCAAACACGGCTCGCGTGTCGGCGCTCGGGGGGCACTCAACCAGGCGCGCATCGCGCTGTTGCCGGTCGGTGGCCAGCGCCTTCCAGGCATCGCGCACGGCGTCGAGCACGTCGCCGGGGCGCCGATCCAACGTGACCGGGGCCGCGTAACCGCGCAGGTCGTCGAACAGCCGCCGCAAGCGGTCCAAAGCCTTTTGCAAGTCTTCCAGCAGTTCGGTCGCCTCGGCCTGGCCGTCGAGTTTCCAAGCCAATAGGCCGCTGCACGCCTGAATCTGCTGCAAGGCGTTACGGCTTTCGTGGGCCACGCCTGCCACCATCTGGCCGATAGCCGCCAACCGCTCGGATTGAACCAGCCGACGCTCGGCCTCGATGCGCGCGGTAACGTCGAGAAAGATGGTCTGCGTTTCGACAATTTCGCCGCCACTGTCGCGCACGGGCGTCTTCAAAATTTCAGCGTGCAGTTCATTCCCTTGCGGCGATACCAGCGCCTCCACGTCGCGGACGACTTCGCCCCGCTCCAGCACCTGCAAGTCGCCCTGGCGGTTCTTCTCGGCCAGTTCTGGCGGGTAAAAGTCGTAGTCGGTCTTGCCGATGATCTCTTCCGCCGGGCGGCCCAGCAGTTTGCACAGGTTCTCGTTCACCCAGGTGAAGCGGCCGGCCGTGTCTTTCCTTAATACGTACAGCGGCAGGTTATCGACCAACGAGCGGTACAACGCCTCGGATCGCGCCAGTGCTCTGGACCGCTGTTCGGCCTCCGCGGTTCGCTCCTGCACGCGCTGTTCCAACGTGTCGTTCAGTTGCTCCAGCGACGCCATTTCCTGGTGTACGCGGCGCACCATGGGGCGGAACACCACCACGCCGGTAATGCCCAGCACGGCCAGCGTGCTCATCAGCGACCACAACGCGAGGTTGTGCAGATACATGATCTTTTCGTCGCTGCGGCGGAGATACGCGGCGACTACCTGGTCGAGCGCTTCCACCATGCGGCCCGAGAGCGCCACTTCGTCGACGTAACGCAGGTGCGGGTTACCCCAGTTGAGATCTTCGTCGCTGCTCTTGGTGAGGGCGCGGACCTGGGCGATGTAGTTCCGCATCTCGGTATCGAGCAGCCACGGCGCGTCGTAGTAGATGTCGTGGACGGGCTCGGGGGGTGGGTTGCCTTCGGCGTCGGCACGGATCAGTTCGTGGTGCGTTTCTTCCAGCGGCCCCATGGCGGCGATCAGTTCCGCCCTGGCTGCCTGGAGTTGTTCGTTGTTGAGCGATGAGACCAGTTTCTGCGCCAACAGCGCGCTGCGTTGAAGCAGCGACCGCTGCCGGCTACTGTTGGCCGCGATGATGGCGATCTGCCGGTTGGTTTCGATCTGGGCGTTGAGGATCACATAGTTGGCGAAAGCCAATACGCCCAGCACACCCAGGGCAAGCAGGTACCGCGCGGTGAGATAGCCGGTGCCCGACCGACGGCGATTGGCCTCGGGCGAACCGCCCGGCTTGGATAACGGCGAAGCCTTGGCGGCCGCCGGTGCGGGGCCGGCCGTTGCGGCACCATTAGCGCCCAGTTTGCCGTGAAGCGATGCTGCGCCGGCCGACGCTGCTACGCCCGCCAGCGATGGATTGTGGGACGACGACATGCTACCTGACGAGTGGCTGAAGGAATTGCCAACGACGCAGTAAGCCACGACGTAGCGATGGGGGGGCGGATACGCCGCCCCCCCTCTTTGTTATTGAACCTTTATGCCACCAAAGTCTCAATGCGTCGCCGCGTGCGGGGACCGGCACATGCCGCTCCGCGAGTGTCGGGCATGATGCGGAGGCCGCGGGACATTACGGCGCGATCACCGCCAGGACGTCGCTGGTGGGGACGTCGCGAACGGTTTCCACGTGGCCGAGTCTGCTTGGTAGCACAAAGCGAAGCTGGCCCTGCTCGGCTTTCTTGTCGCGCGCCATCACATCGAGCATGGCCTGAGGATCAAGCTGCGGCAGTTCGGTCGGCAAGTGCAACGCCTGCAGCAACTTCAATTGCCGTTCGGTCAGCTCGGCGGAGATGCGACCCTGCCGCTCGGCCAGTCGCGAAGCGCAAATCATGCCAATGGCCACGGCCTCGCCGTGGAGGTATTCACCGTAGCCGGTGAGCGTTTCAATCGCGTGGCAGAACGTATGGCCGTAGTTGAGTACCGCACGAAGGCCCGTCTCCTCGCGCTCGTCTTGCGAGACTACTTCGGCCTTGAGCTGGCAACTGCGATAGATGGCGTGCTGGAGGACCGCATCGTCGCGGGCATTGAGCCCGGCCACGTTGTTCTCCAGGTATTCGAAGAACTCGGCATCGAGGATCACACCATACTTGACTACCTCGGCCAGGCCGGCTCGGTACTCGCGGTCGGGCAACGTGGCCAGTACTGCCGTATCGATCAGCACGCCACGCGGCTGCCAGAACGCGCCGACCATGTTCTTGGCACCTGGCAGATTGATACCGACTTTGCCGCCCACCGAACTATCGACCTGAGCCAGCAAAGTGGTAGGAACCTGGATGAAGGGAATCCCCCGGGCAAAGGTGGCGGCGACAAACCCGGCCAGGTCGCCGATTACGCCGCCGCCCACGGCCACGATCACGGTTTTGCGGTCGGCCTTGTGCTCCAGTAATTGCTCCCACAGCCGCACGGCGTTGTCGATCTGCTTGGACGCTTCACCGGCTTCGACCGTCAGCAGTTCAACCTGACGCGAGGTGCCGTCACCTGGCTGCGAGAGCGCGGCCACCGCGGCCTCGGCATGCGGCTTGATCACGTTCCCGTCGGTGATCACTACTGCATGGCGGTACGGCAGCCGCCGGGCAACAAAGGCGCCCAAACGGTCGAGGCAGTTGGTTCCAATTTCGATGTCGTAGCTCCGTTCGGCTAGGGCGACACGAAGCAGCTTGGGTGCGGAAGTCATAAATGCATGCAGGCGAGGCGGTTGGTAGCGCGTCGTTGCGCAAATGAAGGTTGGCGAGGAAGGTATCGGTCGCGAGGCTCGACGGTTACGCGACTAGGGCCTCTGCGCGAGCAGAAACCTCGGGGCGAGGACAACACCCTGCTCCGGCAGTTGAGGGCCGTCGTGAGGCGACGCGAGCGCGGCGACCATTAGCCAGTGTCCAACTTCGCTCGCATTTCGCAAGAGCCGGCAGCGGCTCCCCGGGGGACCAGCTGATCAAATACACGGTCTGGCCGACCAGCCTGACCGAGCAAGAATCAGGCAGGCCGCGGCAACCAACCAGGTAGAACCCGCCAGAGTGCGACGCGTAAAGAACTTGGGGGCGGTGCTGGCGATGAATCGGGGATGGAGAGGCCTCCGACCGGCAGAACGCACCCAGGGAATAGCGGCCCAGCCGGTCCGGGGCCGGCGCGCCGTTTGCTATTGAAAGTGAGGTCCGGCAAGCAGCGGCGTTGTTAACGAAAAACTGCGGCATTTCGGGCCTTCTGAGTAGGCCGCTTGTGCCGCAGTTCGCCAACTGCATCCCAAGAAAACCAAACGTGTTCGAATACCGCCCCGATATGTAACCGCGGCCGTAAACCCTTGGGTCGGCCGGTTGCAGCGATGCTTCGGAGGAACTGGCCATGTTAAGGTCTCACAGCTTCGCGCGATGGCAACCAGCATTACGCGTGTTCCGGAGCCGCTGGGGGCTAGGTGGTCGAATGGTGACCGCGTTGAGCGTTCTGGCGTTTGTCGTTTCGCCCGTGATCGCCCAGGTTCCCGGCCCGGCAGCCGATCAGGGGGCACCCCAGGAATCGGCTGCCACGCAGATCGACAACGCGCAAGGTACCCATGTGTTGGGGCGTGGTCCCATCCATGAAGCGTTTGCGAACCCCTTAGATCGCAGCGAACAGGTGGCCCTGGTTGTGCCCGAGACGCCGCCGGTTGCGATCGACGAAGTGCCGCCGGACGTACGCCCCGCCGATGCCGTGTGGATTCCCGGCTATTGGTTTTGGGATGCGCTCACGAATGACTTCGTCTGGGTGAGCGGCGTATGGCGTGTACCGCCGCCGGGGCAACAGTGGGTGCCGGGCTATTGGCACCGGCTGGAGAATGGTGCCCGCTGGATCTCTGGTTTTTGGGTACCGCTGAATGCTTCGGCCGTTTCGTATGTCGAGCCGCCGCCGGAGAGCCGAGATCGCGGTCCTACTTACCAATCGCCCGGCGATGATTACTTCTGGGTGCCTGGCGTGTGGACGCTTCAGGCGTCGGGCTATCGCTGGCGCGATGGGTATTGGGCTCGCCAACAGCCCGGCTGGATCTGGATTCCGCAGCATTATGTCTACACGCCGCGTGGAGCGGTCCTGACCGGCGGTTACTGGGACTACCCGATCGAGCAGCGCGGCATGGCTTTCGCGCCGGTGTACTTTGCGACCAAGGCCTATCGCCAAGGTGGTTATCAGTTCACGCCGAGCGTGGCGATCATCAATCGGTACCTGTTGCTGCACATGTTCGTGGGGCCCCAGTGGCACCACTATTTCTTTGGAGATTACTACGGGCGGGCCGCAGCCGAGGCCGGCGTGATTCCGTGGTTCCGCCGCGATGCGGTCGATAGTCAACCGCTGCTCTCGTACTACCGTTGGTACTTCCAGCGACAGAACGTGGACTACGTCCAGCGGATGAATAACTGGTATGCGTACTACAACGCCAATCCGTCGGTGCGGCCGCCGGACTTGTTCCGCGAGCAGCAAACGCTGGCAGCGAACGCAGAAAAAGACCCGCGCGTGGCCTACTCGGTGTTGACGCAGCCTGTTTCAGCCCTGCCTGCTGCGGCTCTGGTGCCGGTCACGCCCGACCAGCATGTAGCGCTCGATCGGCTGGGGCAGGAGCTCAAGGCCATCGCGCTCCAACGGCGCAATCTCGAAGTTGAAAACCTACGCACGGCTGCTGCGGATTCGCGGCCGGCGCTGGTGTTGCCTGCCAGGGCCAGCGAGTTCTTCCCGGCGATAGCCGGTGGACCGGCGGTGCGCCGCGAGGTATTGCGGCCAACCTTTGACGAGCTTGGCGTAGGACCGGCTGAGGCGGCTCGAGCCGCGGCAGTCAGGGCGGATGCCGCGCGGGTGGAAGCCGAGCGTGCGGCTGCAGCCGCGGAAGCTGCGGCGGTTGATGCGAATCTCCCAGCCCCGGCGTTAGACGCGGCAACGACAGGCTCGCCAGAGTACCGCATCCGCCAGGGGCGTCCGCCCGGTTACGAAGAGGAACGTCGCCCTGCCCCGGCTCGCCCCGTGGTGGAGCCGCCGACGCCTCCGGTGGACCCGTACGTGCCGCGCTCGGTTCCGCGCAGCGTATTTACGCCCGGCGGCCATCCAGGCCGTAATACACCTGACCTGCAGCGAACCGACGTGAACATCCCCGGTCAAGGTCAAACACCAGAGGGGCCTCGTCCCGGCGTAGCAGTGCCAGGTCGCACCGAAGCGATCATCCGCCAGCGCGGAGCGGGAGCTTTCCCGGGCGAGGCACCGCGGGCGTTACCGATGCCGGCCCCATACCCCGGACGGATTTATCCGGGCCGTAATGTTCCGGAAGCCCCGCGGTTTAACCAGAATGTGCCAGGCAGCGGCCTCGAATCACAAGGCGCCGCACCTTATCAGGCTGATATCGGCTTGCGTGGGACCGATGCCAACGTGCCTGAGGTTCAAACGCCTACCTCGGTCATTCCCGGCCGTAACGACCTGAACGCCGGGGAACGCCCCGAGGTGAATGTGTCGGGCGTCACCGAGCCGCCGCGTGGCTACGTGCCAGGCCGTGTAGCACCGGGAATGCGCCGGCCGAACATCTATCAGCCGGGGATCAATGTTCCGCCGGGACGCGATGACACGGCTCAAAACGCGACGCAGGCCCAAACGCCGATGCCGCAAGTGCAGCAGCCGCAAGGCACGGATATTCCGCAAGTGGACCCCAGCACGGGCCAGCGGATGCCCAGGCTGGCACCGTCGCAGCAGAACGCGGCCCAACGCCGCTCGACCTTTCGCGGCGTGAACCCGGAAACGAACCCGCCTCGCACAAGCCCTGCGAATACGCCGCCGAGCGTTAGCCATCCGGGGCAAAACGCACGACAAGATCCTGCGGCGCTACCGCGTCAGGCACCGCAAACCGGCGGGCCGCAGACCAATACGCCACAGGCCGTCGGCGGAGCGACCGAGCTGCCGGGCAGTCTTTCGCCACCGGGCATGATCTCGCCCAACTTTGGTGGCGCTACACGAAACTTCGGCGGAATGAGTCGCCCCGGCAGCAGTTCCCCGACTGGAGGACAGCCGCAGGCGGGCAACAATCCGGGGCCAGTCGGTACGCAGCGAAGCGGCGGGGCACAGGGAACATCGGGCACGACGGGCGGTACCTCTAGCGGTGGTGGTACCACTGGCGGGGGTAGCGGTGGCGGCGGAAGTCAATAGTCACGTGTAGTTTAGGACCCGGCGGCGGTAGTTCCGCGGGGCAGGAACAACGGATTCTCACCGCAACTTCCACCGCTGAAAGCCCAGGCCGCCGCTCACTTTATCCTTGCGACCGTATATCTTTCCTATATTATGCAGCTTGTATCTGTCCGTGCGGCGTGAGGAACGGGGGCGGCCGCGGCAGGCTCGCCCTAAGCGTTTCCGGGCCAGAATTGAGCGAGCCGGCATATGACTTGGTTCTTACGTAGCCTCGCCTTGGTTGCCTTGGGCGTCGTCCTGGGCATGGCGCTATGGCAATTTGTCTTTCCGACAGAGGCGCAGAATCCCGCGGTGGCGGCAGGCGGGAACGGCAACGGTGGTGCTAACGACGCGCCAGCGGATGATACGCTTCCAGGCGTCTTGCCCGGTGGACTTGGCGATGATCTGTCGCCGCGTAGCATGCCGGCAGATGACATTGAAGCCAGCTCGTTGAAGCACCCGCTTACGCGCAGCTTGGGGCAAATGATCGAAAGCAACCGCGAGTTGTTCGATCAGATTGGCGCCGAGGGCCTCGGCGATTCGCTCGTGGAGGCCGACGCCCTGCTGTGGGAAGCGAAGCAACAGGCCCGTGACGCGCTGCGCGAAGCCAATCGGCAAGTGCGGATCGCTGGCACATCGCCTAACGTGGTCCTGGTCGTGGTGGAAGGATTGCAGTGGAACCCGGAGCAGGGATTGGAACCATTTGCCGCGACGATGCCGGCCTTGTACCGCATTGCCAAGCAAGGGAAGTATGGCTCGTTGACCCCCGGCCTCGCGCCCGATGAGCAGCGGTTGCGCCTCACCACGGGCAACTCGGCTGCCAGTGGGGCCGATCGGTCGGCCAGCACATTCTCGCGGGCGTTGTGGAACTCCGGTTATGGCACTGCCCTAGTTGGCGATGCCTGGTGGTGGGGGGCCAACGATTCTAGCGCCGAATGGGATGCTTGGATGGGCTTCCCGCGCGAGCAGGTCGCGACGCCATACCCGGCAAATGTCTGGAGCAACGGTAAACCAATCAAGTTGACGGCGAATGCCGACGGCAAGCAAGGTCTGGCGGCGCTGGACCTTTTTGCCCACGAAACGCTGTCCTACGTGCAGCGGCACCGCCGCGGCCGCCCGTTCACCCTGGTGGTGTCGTTGGGGCAAGGAGTGCAACCGCAACAAGGTGACGATACTGCCGGCCCGACAGTGGCTCCCTCCTACGCCGATCAACTGCTAAATGAACTGGACATCGCGCTGAACCAGGCGGAGTTGACAGAACGAACCTTGCTGGTGGTGCTGGGCGTGTCGTCCTCAGCCGACGCGAACCATGCTGGCCGTGCTCCGTTGCTGGTCGTGCGCCATCTGCGCCACATACCGGCCGACGCGCCGCTGCCGGCGACGGTGGGGTACGAGGATATTCTGCCTACGCTGCTGCACGCGACTGGTTCTCAGCGCGGGCCGCGCGCCATGAGCGGCACCTCGCAGTGGCGCGTGTGGACGGCGAAGCCGGCCGTGAAAGAGGCCCTCTAAGTCGGCGAACATCGATCACAATCTGCGCCCTTCGTGCACGAAACGCCCTGCGCAACGGATGCCTCGGCATCGTGGCGGCGGCGGGCTGATCTCGCGTTCTTGAACAAGCCTGGACAATCAAAGGGGACGCTATGTTCAAGCTGAGTCGTCAGACGAAGTTTCAGCCTGCGGCCACCCGGCGGGCACGTGCCTGCTGGGCCCTGTATATACTTGCCGTGCTTTGGACGCTGGCGATCCCAGCGGCGGCAATCGCGGAAGATGACTTTACCACGCGTCTCAAGACAGTTCGCCAAGAGCAGTACAACCTCACCGAGAATAAGGCGATTGAGCAGCGGCTACTCGATGACTTGAAATATCTCGCATCGGACGAACTCCAGGGACGCGGTATCCGCACACGTGGGCTGGAACTGGCCGCTGAATATGTGGCCATTCAGTTTGGCAAGGCGGGCCTGAGGCTCGACGCCTGCGATGGGCAGCCGTTTCAGCCATTCAGCCGGTATGAAACGGAGAGCCTGGGGACCGAGAATCGTCTGGAGCTGACCGCGGCCGATGGCAAGACCCTCAGGCTGGAGGCGGGCAAGGACTACGTGCCCCTCACCGCAGGCACGTCCGGAACGTTCGAGGCACCACTAGTTTTCGCGGGCTACGGTATTCGGGCCGAGGACATCGAGTACGACGATTTCAAGGATCTGGACGTTCGCGACAAAGTTGTGGTGCTATTGCGGCATGAACCGCAACAAGCGGATCCCCAAAGCCCCTTCAACGGTACGCAAAACTCGCCCCACGCGTACCTCGTGCGGAAAATCTCGCATGCGATCGAACAGGGAGCCGCGGCCGTGATCATTTGCAACGATCTGCACATGATCGAGCGGCAGAAGCAGGCTGACCAGGCCAAGGGGCAACCATCGCGTGGCGAGGAGCTGTTGCCCTTCCGCACGAGGCCGCCAGGAACCAAGCCGCAGGTTCCGGTGTTGCACGTTCGCCGCGCGGCGATCGATCAACTGTTGCAGACGGCCGAGAAGCCGACCTTGGCCGAGTTGGAAGCCTCGATCGATGCAGATCTGAAACCTCGCTCGTTTGAAATCCCGTCGGCCAAAGTCAAGGGCAACGTGGATATCAACCGCCGCCAAGGTGCGCTGAAGAACGTGATCGCGGTTCTGCCGGGGGCCGGGGAGCTCGCTGAGGAGACCGTCATCGTCGGTGCGCATTACGATCACTTGGGCATGGGCGGTGGCGGATCGCTCGCCCCGTGGACGGCCGCCGTCCACAACGGCGCCGACGACAACGGGTCGGGCACGGTGGCATTGCTGGAGATTGCCCGGCAGGTTGTTGCCCGGGTTGGCGAAAACCGGCGGCGGATCGTGTTTATCGCGTTCTCGGCCGAGGAAGTGGGGCTGATCGGCAGCCAGTACTATGTGCAATCGCCGGTGTTTCCGCTGGAATCCACGTCGGCCATGGTCAATCTCGACATGGTGGGCCGCCTGCGGAACGACCGTCTGACCGTTTCCGGCGTCGGCACGGCTGAGGAACTTGACGAACTGTTGACGCGGCTGGCGGGGCCCTACGCGTTTAATCTGCGCAAAGATCGTTCCGGGTATGGGCCAAGCGACCACGCGTCGTTCCACGCTCGCGGTGTGCCGGTGCTGCATTTCTTCACCGGGCTGCACTCCGATTATCACCGCCCCAGCGACGATTACGACAAGATCAACTACGAAGGGATTCGCCGCATTGCCCTGCTGGCGACCGACGTGGTCCTCGAGCTGGCGCAGATGCCTAAGCCTCTTACGCGGCGTGGCGGCGGCGATAGCCTGGCGGATCTGTTAGGGGGCGACCTGCAAAACGGCTTGGCCGGGGATCGCGCCATCTTGGGGGTGCGAGTGGAAGCCGTCCAAGAGCCCGTGCCCGGCCTGAAGGTGGTCGAAGTCCTGCGGCGCAGCGCCGCCGAGGATGCCCAGGTACGTCCTGAAGACATCATCATTGCGGCCGATGGGATGAAGGTGTCGACCCTGGAGGAGCTTCAAGCCCTGGTGCGGCAACGCAAACCGGGCCATGAGCTGAAGCTGCAAATCCACCGCGGCAAGATCGACATCGAAACGACGGCCAAGCTCAAGTCGGCCAATTAAACGTGCCTACGGCCGCTCACGCAGCGCCCGAGTGCGTCGCCTGGTTGGTGCCGGGGTGGCACACCTCGTCCATGCGCAACGAAAACGCCCCCTGTGCTTTTGCCGCACAGGGGGCGTTTGTTGTTTTAACCGGGGCAGATCCAGCTTACGGGATCAGCATCGCCGGCGGGGTGTAAGCGGCACTGGAGCCGACCGGCGGCTTGGGAGCCGGCGTGTCCAGCGGCGAGTCGGCTTCGGGCGGAACCGGCGGTGCTTGCGGCTGCGTGGGAGCCGGAACGGTTTCGTGCACCGTGCCCGCATCGATCTCGGCGTACACCCGCTGGAAGATCGAGTTGCTGTAAGGCATCGAGGCCGGGATACCGACGCTCACCGCTTCCGCCTGCTGGATCTGAATGTGCATGTAGTTGTACGGGCGGAAGTAGTAGTACCGCATGTTGGCGGTTTCATACGGGATGTGCGGCCCCATGTTGCCCGGCGCGCGGTGGGGCGATGGCAGCCCATGGCGTGCCCAGAAGCCGCCCTTGTGCAGGCAGCCATCACTGCAGGTGTCGCACGGATTGCAGGTCTGGCAAGCCGGCTGATGCGCAATGTGATGGCCATGACCTCCGCCCATCGGCAGCGCCATTGCCACGGCGAGAATCAACGTTGGCCCCATCGATATACCTCCTGTTGTGATCCAATCGTGGCTCAAAGGCGGGGAACAAACCTGCCCCTGGGGGCCATGTGGTGTGTGCCCGGTTCCAGGTACGCAAGCAGCCTCGGAAATGGGCCACGCTTCCTGGAGGGAACCGGAGCGAACCCCGCTTGGTTGTTACTGGTGATTGACGGCAGTGGCTGTTTGGCCTCGCACGCGAGAAAAGCAAGCACGCTAGCATTGCCGATCCGCCTGGCGGGGCCGGACACTCTACCGGTGTGGGGCAGCAGGCCCGCCTAGCTCCGCGGGTGCGGAGTTTTGCCCAGCTACCTACTGCTCCTCGGCCTTTATTTCGGCGTTGAGGGGGGGCCGAGGTGACCAATTTGCAGGCCGTTCGGCGTTTTTGGCTTAGGAAGCTTAGGGAACGTTCTCAAGGCAAGAGAAGGTTGCCCCTGTCGTCACGCAGTGGCCGGTGCAGCCGCCGATTTCCGGCAGCCACCTAGTATTAATTGTCTGGTTTGGCGCAGTCATACGGCACGACGGTCCAGGGAGCCAGCTCCGCCGAAATCCCCTCTAGGGGAATGGTATGGGGTAGCCAATCAGCATGCACACTGCCCCATTGGGGGCGAATTGGCGGAAAATTTTAATCCCCTTTACGAGTGTCCTACTACCGGCTGAGGACCAACGTAAATTGCCTTGGGGTAATAGCTTGCTTTGTGACATGGGGAAATCACTGACCCGCAAATTGAGAAGAATCCGACATCGGGCCGAACGACTAGATTAAACCCTACTGATGGTTGTGCCGAAATATGGGAACGAACCGCTGGCCTCGGTACAGCGATTACGCGCCAACATTCAATGTAAGTTATCCCCACCTATTGGCAGGGTTCGCGACCTTCTTCGCAAGGTTGGAGCATCAGCCCGAGGCAAGGGGGGCAGGTGGCGCGGATCCGCGACCGAAGCAGCAATGCAATTGGTAGTGAGGTATGGACGGTCCGGATCAGCAGGTACTTCGCGTTAGGGGGCAGTTCGTCATGCGGCGGCTGCGGACAGATCGCGGGTACCAGGTATCGGGACCGCGAACTTTGGAGTGGCACGAATCCCGCCTGAGCCCAGTCGGTGCCAGCGCCTGAGTTTTGCGGCGGTAGCCGATCGCCGCAAACGCCGCATTACCAAGAGCAATCGCGATCTGGCGACGGAGGGAAATCTCTCCGGGCTGCCAGTTGGCAATGCGACGGTAGCAGGTCGATGGCAGCGGTCAGGAGATGTTTAAGGGAGTAAACGAAACCAGGGGCTGGCCATTCTGAAAACGAGGGGCGGCGAAAGCCATCTGACCCAGGGCTGGAGCCAGGCACGCCTTCGCAGGTGGGCAGCATCATCAAACGTCATCGCCAAAGGGGGGGCGAGAGCGAGCCTGCGTTAGTTGGAACACCCCAACACAGGGACGTGAGTTTCTCCATGTTAAGAGCCAAACGCATACGCTATTTCCTCGTTTGCGCCATTGCTGCCCAGCTTGGCATTGCGCCCAAGCTGGTCAAGGCGCAGGCCGCCGCCGACTTGCCTTCGCCTGCAGAGCTGCGGGCGTTGGAGAATCCGACTCAGGCGGTACGGCAAAAGGAAGCCGCCCTGATCGATCAGGTTTTGATGCCGGAACTCATCTTCCGGGTTGATCCCAACCAGTCGAAGGTGGTCCGCACCAAGCTGCCGATTTCGCGCGTGGCCATTACCGATCCTTCCATCGTGGAAGTGAACGAGTTCGGCCCCAACGAGATCGAGGTGATCGGTGTGAAGGCCGGTGAAACCACGATGACCTTGTGGTTTGCCGAGCCGGGCGGACAGCAAAGTATTCTCCGCTATCTCGTGCGCGTGGCCGCCAACGAAGGCGAGCAGTACCGTGCCGAAGTTGAGTACGGCAGGCTGCAGACGCGCATCAATGAGATGTTCCCGTACAGCCAGGTCCAGCTCATCCCGATCGCCGACAAGCTGATCGTGCGGGGCCAGGCTCGCGACTCCAAGGAAGCCGCGGAAATTCTGGCCTTGATCACCGGGCAGTCGGTGAACCAGGCGGGCAACCTGGGCAGCTTTGTGAACCTCGGCTCGGTGGCTCGCTTGCCCGGTGCCGAAGACCTTCGCACGCAAAGCGTGATCAACATGCTCACCGTTCCCGGCGAGCAGCAGGTGATGCTCAAGGTGCGCATCGCCGAGATCTCGCGGAGTGCCGCCCGCAGCCTGGGGCTCGATTTCGAGATCATCAAGGATAACTTCCTGATCTCGAACTTCATCGGCGGCGCCGGCAACGTCTCGGCCATTCTCGATGGCGGCGACGTCAACCTGTTCCTGCGGGCTTTCGCCAGCAACGGCTACGGCAAGGTGCTGGCCGAACCCACGCTGGTGACGCTCAGCGGCCAGCCAGCCACGTTTATCGCTGGTGGTGAGTTTGCCGTGCCTACCGTGGTGGGCGTCGGCGGCGTCGAGGCGGCTTCGACCACCTTCCGTGGGTTTGGTACGCAGCTGACCTTCGTGCCCACGGTGATCGACAAGGACAAGATCCGCCTGCAGGTCGCTCCCTCGTTCAGCACGCTGAACCAGGACATTGCCGTGAACGGTATTCCTGGTTTGAACAGCCGGGCTGTGACCACGACCGTGGACCTGCGGGAAGGCCAGTGGTTGGCGATCGCCGGCTTGATCCAGGACGAACAGCGCGGCAACCGTGGCCGCATCCCGTATCTAGGCGACATCCCCATCATTGGCGCCGCCTTCGGTACCCAGAACGTGCAGCGTGACGAGACCGAACTGGTCGTGCTGGTGAGCCCGGTGCTGGTCCACCCGATGGAAGCCGATCAGGTTCCGCCGCTGCTGCCTGGCATGGCGGTGACCGATCCCACCGACAATGCCTTCTATTTCTGGCAGATGATCGAGGGCCACCCCGACGTGCAGCACCGCAGCACCATCTGGCCGCAGTACCGGATGGAGACCCTGCGGCAGAACGCGCAGGTTCTCAAGGCTCGGTATCAGCAGTCCAAGGGCGGCACGGTGCATTGCGAGAGCCAGCAGTACTACATGTCTGGTCCGCAAGGGTTCTCGGACTAACCGCCGGAGCATTAAGGGATTGAACCGAGTTTGAACTCCAACCAGGTGAACAGGAGCGCAAGGTAACCGCCCGAGTCCGCGGATCTCAGACCCAGCTTGCCCGCAACTCGGCCCCTTGCGCCCTTACACCACCTTCCCCGGCGGCAGCCGCTGCTTACCGGCCGCTGGTTCTCGCAAGCGGCCGGATGTCGGGGGAAGGCAGCAGCATAAGGATATACCGACCATGAAACGCAAGCTTCGTTCGCTGTTCTTCTTAGGAGGGGCAGCCGCCGCGCTGGCGACGAGCGTGGGGTGCCACGGACCCGGTGCGCGGATCGTCGGTCCGCCGCCCAAACCCCTGGGCGCCGAAATCGACCAGATGAACCAGACGATGGAAGTGAACGCCGAGGCGGCCAAGTTCATCGTCTACATGCACGAGTTCGAACTCAATGATGCTCAGCCCGATGGCTCCAACATCGGCGGGATCCGCCTGAACGCCTACGGCGAGGATCACGTCAAACAGATCGCCTTCAAGCTGAAGCGCGGGGCACCGTTCCCGGTGGTCGTCGAACGTAGCCAGACCAGCATCAAGCCGGGCACCGAGCACCTTTACCCGATCCACTTCAACGAAGAGCTGGATGCCAAGCGGCGCGAGGTGGTGGTGGCCGCGCTCGCCACGCTGGGCGTCCCCAACGCCGACGAAATCGTCGTCGTGGCTCCGTCCTTCGCCGAAGGCATCAACGCCGCGGAAGCCGCTCGGGCGTACAACAACAGCCTGATGGGCACGCGTGGGGCGTTTGGCGGCAACTTCGGCACGTTCTTTGGCGGCTTCGGTGGCTTTGGCGGCTTCGGGCTTCGCTAATGCCCACCGCGGCTGACCGCCCCCAGCCAAACCATCAAGGCTGCCGAAAAGGGGGCAGCAATCGCCGCCGGAGGAATCCTCTGGCGGCGATTGCCGGCAGCCAGGGCAACTACAACCTTTAACTGCTCGGGCGGAACGCAACCGAGGGAAGTTCATCATGTTGAAACCGCTGTTGCCGTGCGTGCTACTGATTGTGAGCTTTTCTGGTTGCGCGCTCAGCAAAAACCAACTGTTCTCCCGCAAGAACGACGATACGGTCGAACGCTCGATCAGCATCGCCCGGTTGTCGGAGCGGCACGGCAACGTGCAACAAGCCCGAAGCATGTACGCTCGCCTGGCCAGTGAGCATCCCAACCACCCGGTTCCGCATCATCGCCTGGGCGTGTTGGCCGCTAAGGCGGGCAACTACCAGGAGGCGATGCAGCATCTGAGCCGGGCGCAGCAGGTTGGCGGCGATACGCCTGAGCTGCTGTGCGATATCGGCTACCTGTATTACCTGCAGAACAACCACGCGGCTGCCGAGCAGCATCTGCGGAAGGCCATCTCCGCCGATCCGCAGAACAAGCGTGCCTATAACACGCTCGGTCTGGTGCTGGCCGAAGAAGGCCGTTTCGCCGAGGCCCTGGACTCGTTCCGCCGGGCGGTCAGCGAGGCTGAAGCCCTGGCCAACCTGGCCTACGTGCAGGTGCAGTTGGGCGCGTTCGACGAGGCCGAAGCCAACTACCACCGGGCCTTGGCGATGAACCAGTCGCTCAAGCCGGCTGCCGAAGGCCTGATGCACATCGCCGCGATGAAGGGTGAACTGAAGCCAGTCACGCCTAGCGAATCGCGCGAGGCGATTGTCCGGAAAACCCCGCAGCGAGGCCCGCAGGAGCAGCCGCAGCAGTCTGGCCAGTTGGCCGCGACGGCCGCAAACGTGGCCGAGGTTATTGCGGAAAGCGACCACACGGTTGTGCGGCAGGCCTCGCACAAGCGGGCCCCCGCTGAGGAATCGTACGAGCTGGTGGATCCGCGCGTAGGCACCACGTCGCGGCAGATCGAAGTGGCGGCCCTGCCTCAGAACGCGGCGCCTCGCAAGGCCGAAACGCGTCCGGCTACTGCCAACGCCATGGATTCCAACACGCTGCTGCCCAGCCGCAGCCCGAGCTGGGCGCCCTATCAGCAGCCCACCCAGCCGCTGATTCCGTAGTCCCGGAATCTTTGAGGCTTGCCGATAATAAGCTTGAAAAAACACAACGCGGCGGCCAGTTAACTGGCCGCCGCGTTGTGTTTGTAGTAGCTTGCTGAAACGAACCACCACGATAACTGGGTAGAGGCTGCTTCAGCCACTAGCGGCACGTAGATCGGTGCTGGCTGCGATCAGTTGGAAGTCGGGGTGAACAGGTACGTGTCGCCGGAGCTGCTGCACGACGCAACGGCGATGGCCTCCACACTTACGTAGTACGGCCACTTCATGCCGCAGGCGCTACTGATCTCAAACTGCCGCACCCGTACGCGCACGGCGGGGGGCTGTTCCTGTTCGCAATTCGGCGCCTGCTGAACGAATTGGCCGCCGACAATGCAGCCAAACTCAAAACAAGCGTCGCAAGCCGTCTTGTCTGCCAGGTTCAAGCTCTTGCCATCGACATGGTTGGCTTGCGCGAAGACCATCCCTTGTTGGATGGCGTTGACAATGTCGGCCTCGCACTCGAGCTTGCAGAGGTCCTTCACCCACTGTCGCACCGCGGCAATGGCAGCCGCATCCACCGCGTTCGCAAGCGCGGCACGTTCCACCCAGATCTTGCCCAGATCCACCGTCAGGCAAAGCCCCGCCAGTAGTACCGGCAACGAGAGGATGCACCAGACGGTGGCCACGCCGTGCCGTCGACGCATGGTCTTGTGAGCTGGCCCCATGGTATTCGTTGCCCCCATGGTCAGGTCCCCTCGTAAGGAAGCGTCTTGACGCGAACGGTCCACTGCTCGCTCAAATCGAAGCCAAAGTGTGTCAAGAGATTGGGGGCCAGTGCATCGGAACGGATGCGAACCACCACACGCACGTAGGGCGATTCAGGTGGCGGAGGCAGTTGTGCAAGCAGAGGCTCCCAATCTTCCCAAGCATCCGATTGGGGGCTCCGTTGCGTTAAGGCGTCCTCTGGTGCTCCGGTCTGATTGCGGATCACCAGCACGTGGAGATGATTGACGTCCGCGCCCACGGTGCTCAGGTAGGTTGTCACCTTCGCAACGGCTTCATCGAGGTTGGACCCTGTCGCGGCTTCATCAGCGCCGACTCGAGCGGCCATCTCCACGCGTTCGCAGCCCGTCATCCATAACCCCATCTCTACGGCCGCCATGCTGCCAATCACCAGCAGCGGCAACGTGATCAGCAGTTCCAGCACCACGGCTCCGTGCCACCTGCGACGGGCTGGAAGCGAATGTCGGCAAAGCGTGCGCATCGCTGTTCCTATAACCAGGTGAACTACGGGGGCTCGACCGAATGTATAGGCAAGGGCATTCCGCCCAATTGATGGCCCTACGAAGTTTTTAGAGTCTTACTGCCCCTCTCAATCGTTATGGCAACTACAGAGGTGCCATTTATCGTATGTGCCCCAAATTAATGGAATTTCTCCCCGTAGGGAAGGAATTTTCCCATCACCGTTTCGACAATTTTTCCACACTGGCTGGTTGACATGCTCAAAATAGGTGGTAACATCGTCCAAAAATTGCGAGCTTATCCAAGCCCCCCAGATTAACCGGAAAAACCCATGAACGTGGCAAAACAACTCATGCGGCGGCTATCGGGTGACACCCAGGCGGCCGTCTTCGTCGAGTATCTGCTGCTGCTGACGATTGTGGGCATCGGCGCGATTGCGGGCTTGGCCGCGGTTCGCGGGGCACTGATTAACGAATTGCTCGAGCTGGCGGCTGCTATCGCCTCCTTGGTGCCGTAGCAGATCGCTGGGCCAGTACATCCACAACATTGCTCCAATTGCACGACGCAAGAGGACAGGGGCTTTCTTGGCATGAACACGCGTCTGTTCAAGCGCTCGCGCTACGGCGCGGTCTTGGTGGAAACGCTGCTGGCGTTTCCCGTGTTGGTGCTGATCGCTCTTGCCGGCGTGCAGTACGTGCAGGCTGTGGTGCTGCAGCAAACCGTTCAGGCGGCTGCTGATGCCGCGGCTCGCGAGGCTGCCAAGCAATCACCGGTCCCTGCCATCGCTCGTGTCGCAGATGTGGTGGGGCAGTACCTTGGTAGTCTCGGGTTGGGGATCGATTCAGAGCCAGGAAGCGGCGTCCGGGTTGACTTGCACATTGGGGGAATGCCGTCGTCGTCATCATTGGGTGATGTGACGCTGCCCCAGCCGACGCCGATCGACACGATTGATAATGACTCGACTTTGATTCGTGTCACTGTGCAGGTGCGCTACGACGCCACCAGCTTGCCGAACGCTTTGGCGTATTTCGGTATCGATTTCGAGAACAGAGTCTTTAGGGCAACTGCCCTTGCTCGTAAGCAATAGACGGGCTGAAGGCGCAGACGCGGGGGCGATACCACTCCCCGGTAGCGATTTAGACGCTCCCCGGTAACGACATAGCACTCCCCAATAGCGACATACAGAACGCCAGGATGATAGGCCCGCAGGGAGGCTATCTGCTGTTTGTTGCGCTCGCGTTGTGCGCTGAGTGCGCTCGCCATGTAGGCAGCGCCCTGCATCAATCACTCCATAAATCAATATAGCCTAAAAACTCACGAATGGCCGGCCAGATCGTAAAGATCCCGGCGAGCTCTTACGCAGGTAACAGAGAACGTGGCATCGACGACGGACACCACTCACACCGCTGCAACCGGGGTGCTCACTCCGGTCCTCAGCACGCGGCTGGCATTGCGCCCGTCACACGCGGCGCTGTGTCTGCTGTTGGTGCTGGTGTTTGTGGTTCTCAGTTATCTGCCACTGCCTGCCGGCGCGCTGTGGAGCCATGTTGCCCAGGGCGAAGCCTTCTGGACGCAGAGCTTCACGGGTAGCGCTGCCGCAGGCCAGCAGCAGTTGCCGCTGTCCGAAGGCGTGGCAATGCCGCTGTTGCCGTGGTTGTCGCAGGCCATTCTGGGAGGCGTTTTCCACCTGGCTGGGGCCGAAGGACTTTCCGCGCTCTTTGCCGTGGTGACCTTTGGCGCTGTGCTGATGCTGGCTGTAACCTATTACCTGCAAACGCGCCGCAAGCGGTTTGTCGCTGCCGGTGTGCTGCTGACTCTTGCGCTGGCTTGGGGCTTGGTTTCCGTGCTGAGCGTGGAAACTTTCGGCTTCTTCTGCCTGGCTGCCTTGCTGCTCACTCTTGTATCGGCCAGCAGTTGGCAGTGTGTAGAAGGAGCCACGGCCGGCGCTTTTGAAGATCAAGAGGATCAGGCCGCCCCCCCCTTCGCTCCCTGGTTGTGGGCGGTGGTGCCGGTCCTCATGGTGCTTTGGGCCAACCTCGGGAACTCGTTCCTGGTGGGAGTGTTGGTCGTCGCAGCCTGGGCTGTGGGCCACCTCATCGACCGCGTCGCCGCAGTGGGCCTACGCGCGGCGATTGCCGAGCCACACGTTCGCCGCCGGATCTACCTGGCCGAGCTCGCTCTGGCTGCCACGCTGATCAATCCCTACGGAGTGGATCGGTGGCTGGCGAGCGTGCGTTGGCTGCCCGGCAATTGGGGCATGGCCGAGGGCGCCTTCGTGCCGCTGGTGCTCTGGTCGATGCAGGGCGCGCTGTTCGCGGGCGTGCTGCTCGCGGCGGCCGTGCTGCTGCGGGTAAGCCCTCGCCGGCTGAGCGGTTCGACCATCATGCTGTTCGTTGGCGGAGCCGTCGCCGTCGCCATTCACGCGCCGTGGCTGCTCTGGTTTGCTCCGGTGGCTGCGGTGCTGCTGCTGCCCCATGTGGCCGCGGCGACCGGTGTCCAACCGCGCGAGCAGGCCGAAGCCACGCCTGTGATCGTGGCGACCGAAGATGCACAAGAACAGCCCGCGACGTTCCAGTTCGCCTATACGCTGGTGTGCGGGCTGCTGATCTGGACTGGTTTTGCGCTGAGCCCGTTGGCGACACCCATCCTGGGCGGTAAGCCGCGTGCGGCGCAGCAGGTTCACTCGGCCGACGTGCCGCTGGCCGTAACTGCCTGGCTCCAGCAGCAGCCTTGGCAGCCGAAGCTCGTTTGGGCTCCGGCCAACTGGGCCGATTACCTGGCTTATCGGTACCAGATGCCGATCTACGCGGGCAGCACGCTGTACGCCCTGCCCTTGCAGGTGCAGAACGACTACATGCTGATTGCCCGGGGCGATAACTGGCAGGCTTTGGCCGATCGGTACGCCATCGACCTGATCGTGGCCAGCAAAGCTGACAACCGCCGCTTGGCGTCGTCGATCCGGCAGGCCGCCGGCAATACCTGGCAAGTGGTCTACGAAGACGGCCGTGCGGTGGTCGCGCGTCGCGTCACGCCGGCCACGGCTCAGGCCGCCAAGGCCGGCGACAAGCCGCAGCCCGCGACGAACAGCGCCCAAGGCGAAGGGAGGGACGCATGAACGCTGCGGCTGCTCCTCGCCTGCGGACTTCGCGTTGGTTCCTGGCCGGCCAGGCGGTGAT